>Ga0181570_10000077_pt1 | contig 87593 bp, 59 predicted proteins | sample 101ome_18_FD_148667 | JGI IMG/M metagenome (GOLD analysis project Ga0181570, IMG submission 148667) | Coastal salt marsh microbial communities from the Groves Creek Marsh, Skidaway Island, Georgia - 101406AT metaG (spades assembly) | ecosystem: Environmental > Aquatic > Marine > Intertidal zone...
GCGCGACGCCCGCGCGCGCGGCGGGCGCGCCGACGACGGCGCCGACGACGATGGCGACGACGTGGCGCGCGCCCTCGCTCGCGCTCGCGCGACGCGGGGATGGGCCGGAGACGGCGGCGTCGGCGGAGAAACGTTTCGCGGGATTCGATCGACGACTCGACGTTCACGGAGGCGACGCGCGCGGCGCGCGACTGCCGAGCGGGTCGACGCCGACGCTCGAGGCGAGCGCGCCACACGTCGTCGCGAGCGTCGGACGACCGTCCGAGGCGGCGGAGACGACCACGCACGGCGGTGGCGGGTTGCCGGAATTCATGTCCCGTTTGCGCGAGCTCGAGGCGTCAAAGGAGACGATCGGCGCAGAGTTGCAGAGCGTGAAGCGCATGCTCACGGATATCATGGCGACGCAATCGAATTTATTAGCCGCGTTCGCGTCGCAGCGCTCGAGCGATCGAGAGGGTGCGACGCGAGGCGACGCGGAGGAACGCCGTCGGCGGGGACGCGAGAAGAGTCGCGGCGCGCCGGAGAGCGGACGTCGACACGACGCGCGATTCGGAGGAGGAGGCGACGCGATGCGCGATTCAGCGATCGCGACGGACGAAGACGAAGGGGAGATGAGCGAATCGCAGCTTCAAAAGATCGTCTTGCGGCGGATGTACATGCATCAACGCGGCTTGAACGAGGAATCGAGCCAATCCGCGTGACAACGTCAAGCGCGCGAGGACTCACCGACGCACCGAGACACCGAGACACCGAGACCGAGACACGCACGCACCGACCGAACATTCACGATACGACCGACTCGTCATCGCGCTCGACGCTCGTCGTCGCGCTCGACGCCTCGCTCGCGTATGTATGATACGACACCCTTTAGCGAAGAAACAAGACGAGGCGCACCGCATTGTTCGCTCCTCGCGTCATGCCTCGAGGCGTCCTCGACTTCTCGCGCGACGCCGGTGGATCGCGGTGTCCACCCGCGCTCGCGCGAAACGTCGCGGTGGCGTTTCTCGTCTTGACCGCGGCGTTCGTCGTCGGGTGCGTATTGGCCCACGAGCTCATCATTCACGGCCACCCCGGCGCGTTCGCGCTCTTCCCCACCGTCGGCGCGTTGTATCTCCTCGCGAGCGTGCCCCTGGCGGTGGTGTACACGAATCCGTCGGACGTGCGCGCGGGTCTGAACCCGCTCGTGCCGTCGGATTACGCGTGGTTGTTCAGGAGGACGTACTCAGCCTTCGCGAGCTCGAGCGACGGCAAGGTGCGCGGGAAAGATCTCTGAGCGCGCGAGGCGTCTTCGTTCGACGATGCGCACCGTCGTGTTGTAACTAGTGTGTGATGTTTCATGTCTATCGTGTGCTAAAACGTCACGGCGTCGGCCCGTCGCGCGCTGGGCGTCCGCGCGTCTCTTGAGCTCGAGGAGGCGTCGTCACGCGCGCTTTATCAAGTCAAACTCGTCCTCGAGCACGCGCACGAGCTCGGCGCACCGCTCGCCCTCGCGCACGATGCGAAATTCACGCTCGGTGGAACTCAAATCCACGATCGTGCTCCCCAAACGCCCGGTATCGATCGTCCCGCCGTCGAAGACCTCGTCGCACTCGCCCCAGAGCGCCTCAAACTCCGTCGCCGACGTCGTGCTGGCCTCGCCCGATCTGTTCGCGCTCGTCAGCGCGATCGCCCCGCCGTGCGCGCGACACACCTCGCGCACAAAATCACTTCCCGGCACGCGCACGCCGATGAGATCGACGTCCGGATTGAGCGCCGAGGACACCGCTTTCGCGCCGACGTCGCCCGCCACGCGTTGTCGTAACAAAACCGTCACCGGTCCCGGAAGTATCCGCTCCAACACCCCCTCGCCCAGGTGCGCGCACGACCCGTACGCGCCCACATCTCTCACGTCCCCCACCGCGATCGCCACCGGCACGCCCGATCGCCTCCCCTTTATGTCGTACATTCGCCGCACGGCGCCGTCGTCGCGCGCGCAACACGCGAATCCATAAATCGTATCCGTCGGCACCGCGATCACGCCCCCACGTCCCAACGCGCGCGCCGCCGCCTCCACCGCACTTGTCCCGCTCGCCTCTCTCGCGTGCGTCGCCTCCCGTCGCGCCCACCGTCGTCCACTCCCGTCGCCCCGCGCGCCGCCCCCTCGCCGCGCCGCCCCCCTCACGCCCCGCGCACCCCTCCACCGCGCGCGCGACGCCGCGACGACCGCCATCGCGACGCGAGACGACGACACGATCACCATCACTCGCACCCGCCGCGCGCGCGCGCGCACCACACCGCGCGTCGGCGTGTCCCGCGCGCTTCCCATCGCGCGCGCTCATTTCCTCTTAGAATTCCGAAACGTCTCGTCATTCGCCGACGCGTCGCATCCGACGCCTCTCGAGACACCACCCCGCGCGCGTCGCCCCCGACGATCGCGCGCACGCGACACACAAATTTCATGTTTCGCAATTTCGCGAATAAACTCTACGGCGCGTCGTCGACGTCGACGCACGACGCCGCGAACGCGCGCTCGGCACCGTCCGCGTCAGCACCGCGCCCATCCACCGATGACGCCGACGCGCGTCCACCGACGACGTTCGCCGACCGATGGATGATGTCGTGGACGGACGAGGACGTCACCTTTCTCGGCGAGGACCCGTACGGGGACTGCGCCGGGAACATCTTCGCCCAGGCGGCGGTGGAGAGTCAACGACGAGGGCGCGCGAGCGAGGATGGCGCGCGGGATGAGCCGCGCTCGAGCGTCGACGGTGGCGCGCGACGCGCGAGCGAAGACGTCGCGCGATCGCGCGTGAGCGCCGAAGAAAAAACGCGCGCGTTTTTTCGCATCGGGCCGACGTGAGCGCGCGCCGTCGCGCGGACGAACGCGTCGCGCATCTCTTGTTGTACCGTGTAACGATAATGATGAGTTTTCCCCTTCGATGGTTTCAGACGCGCGCGCGCGGAGAGTGATGGGCGACGCGGTGCGGGGACGGGGGCGGTGCGATCGCGCGGTGATGGGTCGGGTCGAGCGCGCGCGGGCGCGTGAGGGCGCGAGGGGTGGGCGTCTCGCGACGATGACGGGGACGGTGATGGTGCGCGTCACGCTGCTGTTGATGATGATGACGACGACGACGACGACGCTCGCGGTGGCGACGCGCGGGGAAGACGATCTCGAGGGTGGTGCGCTCGACGACTTCGACGCCGACGACGCATCCGCCGGGAAGCGCATGCACACGGTGTTTAGCACCGAGTGCACGCCGTATTTCGATTGGCAATCGCTCGGGTTGTACGACTCGTGGCGACGCGTCGGTCAGCGAGGGAAGTTTACGAGACTCATGGCGTGCGATGAGGCGAATCCACCGGGATTGGACGTCGTTCCGGACACGCACGTGCATCCGAATTACGCGACGCATCCGGTGAGTAAGGATCGGTACACGGCGTATAATAAACCGTTTAGCATCAAGCACTGGTTGGAACACGTCGACGTCGAGGCAGATTTCATCATAGTTTTAGACGCGGATATGATTTTTAGGGCACCAATGACGGTGGATTTATTAGGCGTTCGTCGAGGCGCGCCGGTTTCGGCGCTGTACACGTATTTGATCGGGACTTTACCGGAAAATCACATGGGCGTCAAGGCGAGAGTGCCGAACGTGGAAAGGACGCAACAGGTGGGCGGTTTCACGGTGATGCACAGAGAAGACATGCGCACGCTCGCGCCGAGATGGTTACACTGGACGGAGGAGGTTCGAAACGACCCCGATTCGTGGGCGAACACCGGGGACATATACAACGACAATGGGAAATACGGACCGCCGTGGATTTCGGAGATGTACGGGTACGTCTTCGCCGCCGCCGAGGTGGGCATCGAGTTTCAAGTGCACGACGATTTCATGTTGTACCCAGGGTACATGCCACCGGTCGACGAGCGGTTTCCGGTCGTCGTACACTACGGTCTGACGTTCAATGTGCTGGATTACGCGTTTTCCAAACACTGGTACCACGGTTTCACCGTCGGGTGTCCCGACCAAGAGCTCTTCCAGCGACCTCCGGATCCGAGTCAGTTGCGCTCGCGCGGCATGATTCGACGTCGCGATGAGATCGCGTTGCACTGCGCGTGGGGGCTGTACAACGCCACGAGAGGGTACGCCATCGAACGGTGCGGCGTGAAGAATCCGAGCGATCCTCCGAAAACGTCGTACGCATGTCGCAAGGACTCGCAAGGCGTGTTGACGTGCGACGAGAGGCGCGTCGACGACACGTTTCGAGGTGAAGAGGCTGCGTGCAAAGACACGAACGAGGCGTGTTGCGACTGGGCGACCAAAGGTGAGTGCGATAAGAATCCGTCCTTCATGTTGGAGAATTGTCCGCTGTCGTGCGATCAGTGCCAGGACGTGCGATGTCCGTCGAAGTGTTGTCCTCCGGGCGCGTCGAGAGAGGAGGACGAAGCGCCGCCGACGATTCCGGTTCGCGACGCGATCGAGGAGAGACCGGCGGCGGAGAAGCCGATCGAGAACGTCGGAACCGAGACCACGACGCGCGAGGAGCAGACGCAGAAAGAGGTACGCGAGGAAACGCACGACGACGATGACGAAGAAGAAGAAGAAGAAGACGTCGGATACTCGTGGCGCTGGCCCGGCGTCGCTCTCGTCTCACTCGTCTTACTCTCAGGCGTCGCGCGCGTGCGAACAGCGATGAAACGACGCGAACGCCGTCGCGCGAGACCCAGCTTTTACAGAGTCAAGCAATAGAATCACTACATTAGACTTGTTGAATTGTACATTTTTCTAGACGCGCGCATCACGCATAAATCACGCCCGTCCTCTCCTCGAGTAATCGCCACAGTCTCGCCTGATCTTCATCCCCCACGCGGCTCGCGCGCCGTTGCGGACGCGCTCCGACGAAATACGCGCCGTTGTGTTCGGCCCCGTTTCGCTCGATATCTTCGCACATGATGATGAACTCGTCGTTGGCCTCGTACGTCTCGACGCCGCACCGACCCCATCCCGCGAGGAGCATTTTCGTATTCACCGTTCCCGGATCGCACGAAAACACGTTCAAATCGTCCACGCTCGCGTTTCCACCGCACAATCGTCCCGCCTCGAGTAAATCAAACATCTCGTACGACATCGCCTTCATCGCCGCCTTGCTCAGAGAATACGCCCCGTGCGATGAAAATCGTCTCTCCGCGTCGATATTTTCAAAGTCAATCCTCGGCGCCGCCGAGATGGACGCCACGTTCAATATGCTCGATTTCACTCCCGACGCTTTCGCGTTTCTCACCAACGTCTCCATCAATCCACCCGCGATGACGTACGGCGCCACCACGTTCACCGCGAACGTCAGCTCGCGTCCATCCGCCGTGCGCTCCAAAGTCGAAGCGTAAACGCCCGCGTTGTTGAACACGGCGCACAAATCATCCCCGTGCGCTCGAACCACGTCCTCCACCAACGCTTTCGCCCCGTTCACCGTGGACAGATCGCGCACGAGTCCGCGCGCGCGCGCCGATGAGCCGCACGCGCGCGCGTGCGCCTCGACCGCCTCGACCGCGCGCTCGACGCGCGCGCGGTCTCGTCCGTGCACGATGACGGCGCGCCCGCTCTCGACGCACCGACGGGCGGTGTGGAGACCGATACCGTCGGTGGCGCCGGTGATGAGCGTCGTCATCGCGTCGTTGTCGTCGTCGAATGACGCCGTCCGCGTCACTTCCGAGACGATGACATCGTCATCAACCGCGGGACGACGGATCGATCTCGTGCGCGCGCACCTCGCGCCCTCGGGCTCGACGACGACGACGACGAACGAGGCGTACTCGGCCGCGGTGCTCGCCGCGCGCGAGGACGTCGTGCGGTTGTTGGACGACGTCAAGTGTCATCCGATCCTCGTTCGACTCGCGTGGCACGACGCGGGGACGTACGACGCGACGATTGAATCCGCGGTTTGGCCCGCGCGTGGGGGCGCGAACGGAAGCATACGTTTCGACGTCGAGCTCGCGCACGGCGCGAATGCGGGTTTGAGCAAGGCGGTGCGGTACCTGCGAGGGATCAAGGATCGGCACCCGACGGTGTCGTGGGCGGATTTGATTCAGTTGGCGGGCGCGACGGCGATCGAATGCGCGGGTGGGCCGAAGATTCCGATGCGGTACGGTCGTGCGGATGCCGATGAGTGCCCGCGAGAGGGAAATCTACCCGACGCGGAGGCGCCGTTCGGGGACGGCGCGAAGGACGCGGCGACGCATCTCCGAAACGTCTTTTATCGCATGGGATTGGACGACGGGGAGATTGTGGCGCTGAGCGGAGCGCACACGATCGGTCGGGCGTTTAAAGAGCGATCGGGGCTGACTGCGTTCGGGTACGGGGCGAAGAACGGGACCAAGTTCACGGGGTGTCCGTTTATGAACACGAAGATGGAGGGATCGATGGCCGGCGGGTGCTCTTGGACGTCGAATTGGTTGACGTTCGATAACGAGTATTTCCGTCGTCCCGCGGACGGGAAAGACGACAAGGATTTGCTCTGGTTGAGCACTGATCGCGTATTACACACTGATCCGGGATTTTCGCCGCATTTCATGCGTTACGCCGTCGATCAAGACGCCTTCTTTTACGATTTCGCTCGCGCCTTTGCGAAACTGAGCGAAGGAGGTGCCAAGTTTATCTACGACGTCAAGCATTACGTTTAATATCCATTTTTTTATTCACTTTTGCTTATTACAAAATCTAATGTTCTGTGAAATTTGTACGCGCACCGTGTCGGCTCAGGCGGCTTCTAGACCGCTCTTCGCGCAGTCCGTTTTTTGCGTTGTCTACGAGACTCGTTTTCTTCGCCAGCCTTAGAGCTGCAAAATGAATCTCCAAATACCCGTGTCCGGGTTGTACTCGACGAGTTCCGCGTTCGCCTTTTCGGTTTGTTTGATGATTTTCTCGCGGTACTTTTCTTTCGCGGCGGCGCCAGACTTCTTCGGTAGGATGCCGTAGAGCGTCACTTCGGCGCGCTTCTTCAAGCCTTGACCATCCTCCGGCGGATCGATGCCCTGATCTTCGGGATAGAGGCACAAGCACGCCTGCTCAAACGACACAATCTTATCGAGATCCAATCCGCGGATGTCGACCGGTTCAAGCCACTTCACGCGACCGAACGCCTCGCTAGAGACTGAGAAGTTGTCAACCGCCGCGAGCGCTTCATCGCCGTTGCGTTCAAACATTCTTTCGAGCTGTTCGATGGACGGACTCATGCTGTAACCTTCGGCCGTGAGCTTTGGGAGAACGACGTTTCGGCTGGGCGACTTACCCGGCACGTTCTCCTTGTCATCGGCGAAATGCACTTGACGACGCTCCGGGCTTTGTTCTTCGCGTGTCGGCGAGACGGCGAGCGCCACCGACGGCGCCGGCGAAGCAGCCGCGCCTTCCGGGCGAATGAACAACGCGCGCGGATTTTCTCGCGGTTTGAACAACCATCCACCGCTCGATGGCGTGGCGACCGAGATGGCACTTCCGGGTCGCGAGGCCGATACCGGCGTTCCCACGCTTTGCGCGGCGCCGCCCGGCGACAACGCCGACACCGCGCCGCGAGGCTTCGGTTCTCTGCTGATGCCACCGCGGCTCGTGAGCCACGGCGATCGAGGCGTGAGCGAACGCACCGGGAACGCGGTCGCCGCCGCACCCGCGGCTGGACTTTGCATCTTTCCGAGCAAAGACTGCTTCGCAGGGGCGGGCTCCGTCGTGGCGAGCGCGAGCTGAGGAGGCTGCAACGGCGACCCGTACGGAGTCGTCACCGCTGCCGGTTGCGCGCCGTACGGGACGAGCGCACCCGCGCTCGGCTGTGCCGCGCCTAGACCACCACCGAAAATGCTGCCTCCAGCCGCCGGCGCAGAGGCGCCGAACAAGCCGCCACCGGTCGCCGGTGCCGCGCCGAACAAACCTCCACTCGGCGCGGACGACGGAGCGCTCGCGCCAAACAATCCGCCGCCAAGAGCCGCGCCAGTGCTTGGTGCGGCACCGAATAAACCACCGCCCGTGCTCGGAGCCGCACCGAATAGACTACCACCGGCTTGTTTAGGCGCACCGAATAAACCACCGCCGGGAGACGCTCCGGCCGCGGGCGCCGACGCGCCAAACAAACCTCCGCCTGCGGCTGGCGCCGCCGCGCCAAAGAGGCCGCCTCCGGGCGTCGACGCTGGCGCCGCCGACGCGCCGAACAACCCTCCAGATGCCGCCGGGGCCGATCCGAGAGTACGTGTCGCCGAAGATGCCCCGAAACCACCGAACGCGGGCGTCGCCGCCGCGGAGGACGCAGCGCCGAACAAGCCACCGCCTGGCGTGGGAGCAGAAGCGGCGGCACCAAACAAGCCGCCGCCAGTGGCCGGAGCAGAGGCACCGAATAAGCCGCCACCCGCCGCGGGCGTAGAGGCAGCGGCGCTCGCACCGAAGAGTCCGCCACCTGTCGCGGGCGTCGAAGGCGCGGCACCGAATAAACCACCAGCGGGCTTCGGCGCGCCAAAACCGCTCGCCGCGCTCGCGCCAAACAAGCCGCCTCCTGTCGCGGGCGTCGAGGGTGCGGAAGCGCCGAACAAACCACCTCCTGTAGCCGGCGTCGATGAACCGAACATCCCTCCACTTGGCGCCGGCGTGGAAGCGCCGAATAACCCACCTCCGGCGGACGGCGCCGCACCGAACGCACTCGGCGTCGACGGCGCCGCGCCGAAGGGCGTCGACGCCGCGGCGGTCGTCGGCGCAGCCCCGAACGGACTCGCGGCGGAAGCGGCGCCAAACGCGCCTGGTGTCGGTGCAGCACCGAAAGCGCTAGGCGTCGGCGCGGCACCAAAGGCTCCAGGCGTCGGCGCGGCGCCAAACGCGCTCGTCGGCGCGCTCGCCCCAAAGGCGCCAGGCGTCGACGGCGGAGCCCCGAACGGACTCGCCGCCGGCGCACTCGATCCGAAACCACCTACTGCGGCCGAACTTTGACCGAATCCACCCGTCGTGGACGGCGCCCCGAATGCGGACGGCGTCGCGGACGCACCGAACCCACCTGCGGCGCCTCCTCCGCCGAACAAACCTCCGCTCGGAGCCGAACTCGGCGACGCGCCAAAACCTGACGTAGTCGACGCCCCACCGAACGGACTCGGACTCGCCGCACTCGCACCGAATCCCCCGCCTGCCGATGACCCACCGAAAGCCCCACCGGTCGACGGCGCCCCAAAGGCGCTCGTCGTCGACGTCGACCCGAAGGCGCCCCCGCTCGACGGCGCCCCAAACGCGCCCCCGCCTCCACCGCCGAACGGACTCGAAGCCGGCGTGCTCGCCCCGAATCCACCGCCACCGCCACCGAACGCTCCACCGGTGGACGTCGACGCTCCACCGAACGGACTCGCCGCCGATGTCGGGCCGAACCCACCCGGCGCGCCCGGCGCCGCCGGCTGATCGGCATTGGCGTACGCCGCCGCTCGAATCTCCTCCACGCTCTTGCTCAAATTCTCCTGCATCGCGCTGATCGAGTGCACCATCGCGTACGACGTTCCCGGGGACAGTAATTCCTTGTCCATCACCCGCGTCGCGCGGTATCCACTCCCTCCGCCCACCGAACAGTTCACCGCTCGATGCGCCGTGGATCCGCACTTTGAACACACGTGCTTATTGTTACACCTCGAGCCGAATTTGCAGCTCCCCTTGTTCCAAAACTTGCACGCGTTCGCGATCGCACCCGGCGACGTCTGCGCGGCGCCGAACGCGCCGCTCGCGCCCGGTGCGCCGCCTCCGAACGCCCCTCCGGCGGACGCCCCGGTCGGCGCCCCGAACGCATTCGGCGTCCCGAACGCGCTCACACCGCCGCCACCGAAGGGCGACGGCGGTTGTTGCTGCGCGGCGCCGAAGGGCGACGGCGCGCCGCCTCCGAACCCACCGAACGCCATCGATCGAGGTCGCGCGCGCGTCTGCGGGCGCGATCGCGCCGGGGCGTCCCGACCAAGGCACGCCGTACGACGGGATGCCCGCACATATTTATCGAAATCAACCGGACACGTGGGTTTTCAGACGATTCTCAGTACTCTGTAATTTTTAGAGCCACGACGACTTATAAAAAATACGGCCGTTAAGGTGTTGAAATATAAACGATCCTCGGACACGCAGTCCACTATTGAAACCTGCGGTAGATCAAATCGAGTTCGTGATGTAACGCTGACTCGGACCACGCGCGCGCTATCCACCGCGACAACTCCGCGCGCGCTCGACCCCGCGCGCACGACCCGACTCGAGACACCGCACCGGCCGCGACGTCGCGCGCGCGCCACACTTTCCTCTTTTCCCGTCGCCGGATCTCGCCGTCGCGCGGACCGAACCGGCGCGAGACGCACATCGCGCGCGGCACCACCGCGCGACGCTGACGCGCGCGCGGGCGGGCTCGCGTCTCTCTCGAGCACCGCGCGCGTCGCGCGAGGCGTCGAGCGACATGCGCGATCGCGTGGGGAAGTTTCTGTGCGTGGTGCCGCCCAAGGCGCTGCGCGTGAACCGAACGGATGGATCGGCGATGAGAGAGACCGGGACGGACGCGCTGGAGGACGCGCTCAACGCGCTCGAGTTTAAGAAGTCGAGCAGCGCGTTGGACGGAGGGGGCGTCGCGATCAGCGTCGGTCCGGGAGTGCAGGCGTTCACGAATAATGAATTGATCGTGTCCTTTGTGGGACATCTCACGAACGTAGATTACTTGGCGTGGAGATTGTTTTCAGACGAGGGGCGGAGAGGCGATCGGGCGCCGAGCGCACTCGAGGCGGCGAGGCAACTCGTCGGCGGACGGTGCTACGAGGCGGAGTTGGTGTGTCATTTGTACAAGGCGTTCGGGACGAAGGCGTTGCCAAAATTGCGCGGGAAGTTTGCGTTCGTGGTGTTTGATTCGGTGAGCGTGCGCGTGTTTGCGGCGAGGGATATTAGCGGCGAGTACGACCTGAAGTTTGCGCGAGACGAAGACGGGACGGTGATCGTGTCTAATTTCGACGGTGCGAGCGAGCTTTTACCGAGTAAGGGCGAGATGAGTGAACTTCCACCGGGATGTTACTTGTACGGTCACCGGAGTATCAGTCCGAATCGGTTTGCGAAGACGGTGGCGGAGAAATCTTCAGAGCTCGCCGCCGCCGTAGCGGCGGCGGAGCGTGCGCTTCGCGGCCTCAACGTAAAGCCGCGTCGATCCGTCGATAGGGCCGCTTCTTCGGATGAACCGCGCGCATCGATTGACATCGATTGTGAAGAGGCGCTTTGTGACGATAGAAAGCGGGCGCTGGACGATTTGGACGGCGGTCACGAACACGATACCAACGACAGAGCGTTGGAGACGGAGGAGAGCGAACCGGGCACGGAGGACGATCACAGGGCGGCGGAAGTTGTGGCGATCAAGACCGCCTCGGCCGCTATGAAACGCATCGCGAGCGGTGTGAACATGACCGGGATGGTGCGCATGGATGGTGCGAACGCGCTCGCCGCGGTCGGTATGAGTTCGGACAAGCTCGCGAGCGATTTCATGTTTCACCGCGTCCCGAGTCGCACGGGCTTGTTGAGCGATATGGTCAAGGTCGCCTCATTCGGTGACCTTAAGAACGCTGGAACCGGTAGCCTCAGCGCTCTGTCGCATGCCAACGTGTCATCTCCGGAGAAGGGCGGTTTGAGCAAATCAGACAGACGAAGCTCATGGACGGATATGACGCTCCTCGTTGCGTCGGGCAAAGAAGACACGACGCAGCAAGAATCATAAATCGATGTATTCTAGATCCCTAAAACGTACCATTACACTTAATAAATAATAATCTACGCGCAGTTGACGTGAGTGATGCCCATGAAAGACAGACTTCCAGAGTTTGTTACCTCCTCGTTTCCGTGTCGGTCGCCGCTCACCAGCACCCCGGTGTATCCCGCCGCGCCGCAGTCGACAGACACAGGTCCATCGATCGACTCCGCCTCCAGCATTTTCCCTAACGGATGTAATCCAACGTTCCCAGGACCGCTGTACGTCCCCGTCTTCACTCTAATTTTGTCGCGGTTCACGTAAAACGCGAACCCTTTGTTGACCGGAACTTTCGAGGCTGTTCCGAATTTCATCGGGCGAAACTGCGTCGCTCCTCGAATACCCTTGTCAGGATTGATCAATTCATAACGTAAGTCGTAAGAACGAGGCTCGCCCAACGCCGCTTCGATCGAACGCTGAAGCGTGAGGTAGGGTGCTCTCGGTGTTCCATCGCCGTACGTGTCGGATCCGGATTTCGACACGTAAATGTCGCAATACAGAAAGTTGATGTCTGATTTGACGACGCTGTACGTTGACCCATCGAGAGTCACTTCGATTGACCTGGTCAAACACGGTTTAATCGTACCCGGAACTTCACCTTCAGTAGGCGTGTACTCTGGCGTGATACACCGCACCCGATTCATGTTGTCGAAGAAACCATCGAACGTTTTCACGTTGTTGGTGGTACCAGAATCATACATCCTACACTTGACACCGCTCGCTGCGAAAAATCCACTACCGGTGATTGTGATTTCGGTATTCCCGAAGAAGGGTCCGCGCGCGGGGTACGACGACTCATCCTGAGGCGTTCGCGCGGAGATTACGTTCGGCTTCCCGTCGTAGACTCTGATGAGCCATCGATCGCCGATTTGATGGTGACTTCCAGACGACGTGAAGCGAATAGTTATCCCATTACTCAGGGTACCAGCCGGTGAAATGGAACCACCCGCCACGCCCACCGGTATCGCGCGTCCGGTCTCCACCCACGCCACGTTCGAAGAAGTAGCCGTGTGTAATCTCCATCTAAACTTTTCAGCGTTCGCCGTCGCGTCGTCGATCACGACTTCGAACCACGCGAGGCCACCACCCGAGTACGTGCCTTCAACGACTAAATCATTCGCGTTTCCAGAGCCGACGCTATCGTCCGCTTGGTCGGCGTGATGTGTGACCGCGTTGCCGTAAGTCGTAGCCGCTGTCGAGTCTTTCTTGCCATCCTCTCCGTAAACGGTGCTCACAGTGTGCGAAGACGACGTGAGCTCCAGCGCCGTCCCGGTGATGTACGACGTTCCGGATGCCGCGTAATACAGTGGAGCGTCCCTAAAAGCAGTCGTGGTGAAGTACGTGAATGTACTACCTGAACCTTCATCCGGTGGCGTCACGGCGTCGTTACCCGTTGACTGTCCGCCGTAATATCGCACGCCGTCGTTCGTCACGTACACCGTCACCTGTTTCCCTCCGTGATCTGCGTTTTCGTCGAGGCCGGACACCCATGAAGGCGCGATACATCGTATCATGCCGTAGTCCACCCATTCAGCGAGCGCCGTGTTCGCGTTCGCGTTACCCGTTTCAAAGTCTGACGCGCTCGAGTCGACGACGACGATCATGCCGCCCATGAACGAACCGCTCGAGCCGTGATAAAAGATGTAATCGGGAGTACCACTGTCCGGCGTGAAGGTAATCGTGCCGCTATCCGTTGGGCCCTTGATGATGTTTTCAGCACTCGAGCTTCTCGCCCAATCAGACGGTTCCACCTTGGATAGATAAAACGGATGCCCGGGCGAAGTCACGGAGAACGTGTACGTCACGCCTCGTTTCAGTATGAAGGACGGACTCTCCGTCGCCCCGTACCCGTTGATACGAAGACTCGTCACAGTAAACCCAACCGTACTTCCGCGTCCATACCAAGGATGTGACCTCGTTTTCGTCGTCGTGCCGATCGTAAACGACGTCGACGCGCTCGACTGGTCCGCCGGACGACCGAATCGACATCCGAGGTACGCTCCCGGTAGGAAATTCGCATCCGTCGCGCGCGTGCTGTGCGACACCGACGGATTACGTATCTCCACCACCGCTCCACCCGACGAGTGCCCCGTCGCGTTCACCAAGATCCAATTCCCCGCCGGCGCGCTCGACCTGTACGTGAACAACCCGTACGTCCCGTCGTCATCCGTGTTCAGCGGCGTTGTGCTGTATCCCACGCCGTTATTCGACACCGTCACGTGCGTCACTCCCGCGAATTTCCTCGACGGCGTCACGAACGATATCGTACCGAAATCGATGAACGTGGCCGGGACGACATCGATCTCCGACGTCTGCGACGTCGAGTCGAAGTAACTAAACCGCGCCGACAACCCGGCGTGATTGTGAAACCCACCCCCATACATGGTAACCGTCGTCCCACCGACGACGTGTCCGGTGTCCGGAGACATGCTCTGCACGTACGGGGGCGGGACGTACGTCGGCAGGCGCTGCGACGAGGCGACGACGGCGAAGAGAAGGGCGACCGAGGCCGCGGCCCAGACGCCGACCGTTGCGCGCGATGCCGACGCGCACGACGCGTCGCGACGCGCGCGCGGGGTCCGCGCATCACCGCGCGCGCGCATGTTTTCGCCGCGATCGAGTCACACGCGCGTTGACGACACCGACGACGCGAATGACAACCGCGCGCGCGCGTGTGACGGATGGATGGCGTGGTCGGCGCCGCGTGGATTTTCGGCGTCGGCGCGACGGCGAGCGAGACGCGCGGTCGTTCGACGTCGCGACGAAGGAGTGCGAATTACGATGTGCCAACTATGTGTCATCAAAATTCCTAATTTCTTTGTGCGTTAAGTTACGGTGAACGCTCGGTCTACTTTTTGGTCGGGGTGTTTTGACGAAGCACCTTGAGCGGAGACGTCAGCACGGAGCTATGGTCGGCGTACGCCTCGCTCTGACGAACGGCGATGGCCTCGTCGGAGACGTACTCGGCGAGCTGACCGCTCGCGGCGAGGATGAGACCCATGAAGAGCGGAGACGGTTTGCCGGGACGAGATTTGTACTCGGGGTGGTATTGGCAACCGACCATGAACGGGTGGCCGTCGACTTCGCAAATCTCCATGCGCGTTTGCGTGTCGTCCTTGCCCACAAATTTGCAACCCGCTGCGTCGAGCTGCGGCACCATGTCCGGGTTAACTTCGTATCTATGTCGGTGACGCTCGTCGACGTGCGGAACCTTGCCGTAGAGACGGGCGGAGATGCACTCTTGCGTCTGGAAGATGGTTCGTCTGCTACCGAGACGCATCGTGCCGCCCATGTGCGTCTTGCTTCCTTCGGGCATGAAGATGACCGCCGGGTTCTTCGTCTCCGGTTCCATCTCCGTCGAGTGCGCGTCGGACAAGTTGAGAACGTTGCGCGCGTACTCAATGACCATGCACTGCATGCCTAGGCAGATGCCGAGGTACGGCACCTTGTTCTCTCTCGCGAACTTGGCCGCGATCATCTTGCCCTCCGTGCCTCTACCGCCGAAACCACCCGGCACGAGAACGCCTTGCGCCTTTTCGATCGACGCCCAAGCCGCCTCGTACTTTTCGGCGTTTTCTTGCTTGGTCTCTTCCTCCAAATCGCTCGCCTCGATCCACAACAAATCGAGCTTGCGGTCGCACGCGATGGAGCTGTGAAGCAACGCCTTGGTGACGGACAGGTACGAGTCGCCCAAACCCGTGTACTTACCAACGAGGGCGATGGTGACGGGCGTGGTGACGTTGTCCCACTTGGTCGCGCGGTACGCCCATCTCTCGAGATCGGGCGTTTGGTACGGAATCTGAAGCTGCTTCATGATGTTGCGGAGCGCGTCTTGCTCGAGCATCACCAGCGGCACGTGCCAAATGTTGCTCACGTCGCACAGGTTGATGATGCACTTCGGGTCGACATGGCAGAACAGGGCGAGCTTATCCATGACGCTCTGCTCGAGCGCGTGCTTTGATCGGCACGCGAGCATGTGCGGGGACAACCCGGCGGAACGAAGCGCTTGAATCGAGTGTTGCGTCGGCTTGGTTTTTTGTTCGCCCACGGCGCCGACGACGGGCACGAGAGACACGTGAATCAAGCAAAAGTTATCCGTACCCACGCGGAACTGAAACTGACGCAACGCCTCGATGAAAGGCATCGATTCGATATCACCCACGGTGCCTCCCAACTCGATCACGCACACATCCGGCACGTTCTCCGTCCCGTCCACCGGCACGTGCGCCACGCGCTCGATCCAGTCTTGAATCTCGTCGGTGATGTGCGGCACCACCTGCACCGTCTTCCCGAGATACTTCCCCTCGCGCTCCTTAGAAATCACGCTCTACGCACACACACCACCGTCAGTCATCTCGCGCGCTTTACACCACACGCGTGGTCGTTCTCTCTCCCCCGCGCGCGGACGCGTTTTTTCAAAAAATCACCTGTCCCCGCGTCCGTCCGATTCCCACCCCCCACACGTCGCGCGTCCACGCACCTGATACACCTTCCCCGTGGTGATGTTGTGATCTCTCGTCAGCGACACGTCGACGAATCGCTCGTAATTCCCGAGATCTAAATCGCTCTCCCCTCCGTCATCCAACACGTACGTCTCCCCGTGTTCGAACGGCGACATCGTCCCCGCGTCGATGTTGATGTACGGATCGATCTTCACGCTCGTCACGCGCAGGCCGGAGGCTTTGAGGAGGACACCGATGGAGGAGGCGGTGACGCCTTTGCCCAGACCGGAGACGACGCCTCCGGAGACGACGACGTACTTCATGACGTTCGACAGACGTCGCGCGCGCGCGAGTGCGTCGGCGGCGGCCGACGAGCGATCGACCGCCCGGGGGGCGGCGATGGGTGTGTGTGATGGGACATTACATCGGACATTCGGTACGTACACTGTAGATATGGAGAGGGAGTGCGTGGGTGGTGGGGGTGGATGCGAGAATATGTGATTGTACACGATATGGGTGAACATCGTGTGTGATGCGTACCGTGCGTCCGACTATTTATGAACCCACGCGAGCGCACATCCCACGGGACAGTTGGCGTCGCGTCCTCCGTGCGTCGCGGCGTCGCGTCGTCATCGCGTCGACGCGCGCGCGTGGACGAGCGAGCGCCGAAGCGAGTGGTCTCCGCACCCGCGTGGTCGACTCCTCGTCGTCCGTCTCGGTCGAACATGACGCGCGACGCGCGAGACGACGACGATGAAGATGATGTCGTCGACGCCCGCGGGAGGGGAAGCACCGCGCGCGACGTCCTCGACGACGACGCGCGCGCGACGCCGGCGTCGTCGTCGACCGCGGACGTGCGCGCGCTCGATGACGCCATGGCTGGGTTCAGTCTCGGCGCGAGCGGCGAGCGGCGGGGGGCGAGAGGGCGAGGGGCGCGACGACGCGGCGTCGGCGGACGCGCGACGTCTCGCGGCGACGACGCGAACGCGCCGCGAGAGGCGTCTGGGGCGAGCGGTGACGAGCCGGTGACGTGGGGGGCGTTCGCCGAACGGTTGGGTCAGGAGAGCGGGCGCGCGAGTCCGACGAAGACGTTTGAATTGCGTGCGATTCCTCGAAAGACGGCGAGTCCGAGAAGGCGGGCGACGCGGAGCGACGCCGGCGAGTCGGCGACGGACGAAGGGGCGAGTGATGGGGCGTCGTCGTCGCGCGTCGCTCGATCGTTGAACGCGTCGTTTGAGAGCGATGGGGCGCCCGAGGCGCGCGGGCGCGCGTCGAGAGCGGAAGCGACGCCGTCGCCGGAACCCATGACGGTGGACTCGCCGAACGATTCAGACGCGAGCGAGGCGTTCGCTTTTACGCCTCCGTCGACGACGTTTAGCATGGGACAGTTGAACAAATCGTCGAGTGGGAGCATGAAGAAGAACGCGTCGTTTCGAGCGCGCGCGCGCGCGATGGCGGTGGAGAACGCGCAGGCGGCGGAGACTACGTCGAACGTCACGTCGTCGCCGCCGATGTCTTCGCCGCCGCCGAAACAGTTTACGTTTAGCGCGCCGCCTCCGGATAAACCTCGTTCGCCGCTGACGGTGCGACCGAAACCGACCGAGACGGACGATGGGGTGTTCAAGATGGGCTCGGACGATTCGCCCACGTCGAGACAAGGTAGGAATTCTAGATACGCGCAGCGCGCGCACAGAGACAGACGATCCTCGGCCGCCGCGGCGTCGAACGAATCGCCGAAGATTTCCACGGGCGCTTCCGAGGACGATCTCACCGAAGCGGCGTCAAAGATGACGCTCGACCCACTCGCGCCGCACGACGCGGAAGAGACGGAAAAGCTTCGGCAACACGGGAACGCGCTGTATAGACAAGAGAGATACGCCGAGGCGGATGCCGCGTACAGTCGAGCGATCGCCGTCTTCGCGTCGGCGCCGAGAACGAACGCCCGGGAGGGTGATGAGAATCCTCTGGGTGAATCCATCGACGCATTCATCGGTCGTGAAGCCGCCGTGCTCTTGACGAACAGAGCGGCAGCGAGAATGATGATTCCGGTCGACGGCGACGACGCGGGGGGCGAGGCGCGCGTTCGCGCGCTCAAGGCGTTGGTCGATTGCGAACGCGCGGTTCGCGCGGATGAGACGTATAACCGCGCGCGCGTGCGTTTGGCGACGTGTCACATGAAACTCGCTGATTTTGACGCCGCGTTGGCGTGTTTGGAGGCGGCGCCTGAACCGAACGACGCGGACATCGCGAACGCCGTCGTCGAGGCGCGCGCCGCCAAGGGACATTTAGACAAGGTGCTCGCCGCCTCGATTGAATTCGCATCCAGCGAACCTGGACTTCCGCGATTGTACAGCGACGCTCGCGCGAGAGAGTTGGACGATAAATACGCGTCCGTGGTGAAGAGCGTGGCGGCGCTGAGCGCGTATCCATTCTTATCCTCGAACGAAACCTCAGGACGCGCCTACGTCAAAGTCAAGGCGTCGATTCTTCTCGCGTGCGGCGCGTATCAAGAGGCGAGCGCCTTCGTCGCCGAAATTGACGGTTTAGGTCTCTCCGGCGAGCCCTGGGTGCCCCGTTTCGCGTTCACCGCCATGTTCGGAAAAGGAGATCCGCACGGTGCCGTCAAGTACGCCGAGATGGCGCCGGCGGGGACGTTGGATGAAGATGTCGTCGAGACGGTGCGCACTATGGCGCGAGAGAAAGATGAAGGGAATAGAATGTTCAACGCGAACAAGTACGCCGACGCCGTCGCGGCTTACACGAGAGCGTTCGACGCCGGGAAATCACCCGTGTCCGCGGTGTATTGTTCCGTCGTGCTTGGGAACAGGGCGGCGGCGTATCAAGGCTTGGACGAAGTGTTAAACGCGTTGGCCGACTGCGGGCGCGCGTTGGCGTTCAATCCGTGGAACATCAAAGCGCTGAGTCGTCGCGCGACGTTACACGAAACGGTTCGGTGTTGGGATGAAGCCATTAATGATCTCAACGCGTACATGGAGATTGCCGGGAACACGCAATACGATTTATTCGCCGACGCGCACGAGCGTAAAAACGCCCTCGCCGTCGCGACGGATCGACTCCGAGGCTTGCGCACGAAGAAGGAGACGCAACCCAACGCGCAGATGGACATGTACCGAATTATGGGACTCGGCGAGACGAGGAGTAGAGCGTCTGAAGCGGACATCAGAAAGGCGTATCGCAACTTGGCGCTCAAGTATCACCCCGACAAGGCGAATCGAAACATGCCCCCGTGGGTGCCGGCGACGGAGTTGCACGACGACGCCGATCGTCTCTTCAAAATGATCGGCGAGACGAACGCGCAGCTGAGCGATCCGGCCCTTCGATCGGTGTACGACGAATCCGAGCGCATACGCGCCGTTCGCGACAGGCACGCGCAATTCACGCGATCGAACACGTGGTCGGCGTCGTCGAATAAAGATTTTCAATTCGGCCAAGACGTGCACCCGTGGATGTCGCCACCGGGTCGACGCGCGAAATCGCGCATGAACCGCTCACAATCCGGAAAGAATTATTACTGGAACTTCTAACGCGCGCCGACGCGCGCCGACGCTCGCATGTAGGCTATGTAACGCATATCGCGCGGCGCGCGCGAAAAAGCGCTCGCACGACGCCTCCACCCACATTCTTCGCCTCGGACATAACGCCTCGCGCGCGCGCGTCACTCCTCGCGGCGATCCGACCGCGACGACCCGACCGCGCGCGTCGTCTTTTCGCGACGTCTCGACCGCGCGCGTCATGTCCACCGCCAAGTATTCGGGCATCGCCGTCGCGGCGGCGAATCGCGCGGCGCTCGCGAGACAAGAGGCGGAGGCGGAGCGATTGAAAGCGCCGAAACCCGTCGCCGAGAAGGAGGAGGCGTTGTTGCGACACCTTCGCGCGACGATGACGGCGTCGTCGCTGCTCGGTGTGGACGCGCGCGAGAAGACGGCGTCGACGACCGCCTCGACGGCGCCTCGGCGCGTCGTCGAAGCCGCCGCCGTCGTCGTCGCCTCGGAACCGTCCTCAAGCGGACGAACCGCGCTTCAGGCGCAACGCACGACCGAGCGCGCGCGCATAGAGACCGATGTCGTCGCGCCGCGCGTCGTCGAGAAGCGTCACATGAGTAAAGCTGAGCGTAAACGGTTAAAGCGCGCGCGCTCCGAGTCTCGCGCCGACGCCGACGCTCGACCCGCGCGCGCCGTCGGCGACGTCGGCGTCGGCGTCTCCATCAAAAAATCGACGAAAAAGACAAAAAAGAAACATTTAGGACCCGTAGGACGCGCGTGATTCGCGAAAGCAGCTTTTGTAACCCATCTAGCCGAGTATTTCTCTCGCGTCCCGGCGTCCCGGCGTCGACGCGTCCCGAGCGCGATGAAGCCACCGTGTTCGGCGGCGATCCGTCCCTCGAGCGTCAGTCACTCTCGCGCGCACCATGGGTGACATCGGCAAAACGATCGCGGAGAAGAAGGACCAATTCGATGCCTGGCTCAAGGCGCAGTCCGACGCGGTGCGCGCGACGCGCGCGTGACGCGATGGTTGATGACGATCGGTCGCCAACCCTGTTTGTCGTCGACGGCGGCGGGACGGTGGCGCCGACGCGATGACGCCGACGCGATGACGACGCGCGAGACTGACGGTGTGTCCTCATCGTGTGATTGTTCGCGCGCGCAGGTGCAGGTGGGCGTCACCGCCGCGGGCGGCGCCGCGCAAGGTTCGGTGCTCGGCTACGGCTTGGGGGTCATGAATAAGTCGCTCGAGGCGCAGGCGGCGAACATGCCAAATAAACCGCCGATGGCGGCGCAGGGATCGTTCAGTGGACCGCCCAAGGTGCTCGCGTTGAATTTGGCCGTCTTCTCCGCCGTGCAGGGTGGATTGACGCTGGCTATTAAAAAGTATCGAGGCGGCGTGGAGGATATTCAGGGCTCGATGATGGCCATGTTTGGCGCGGGGAGCGCGTTGAGCTTGGTCAGCGCGGCGACCGGGTCCTCGACCGGGGCGATGGGTGGAGAGGCGCCCAAGGATGCGGCTGGTGTGGCGACGGATGCGGTGAGAACGGGCGCGTTGTTTGCGTTGTTGAACGGGGCGTTCATGAAGGTTGGACAAATGTTTAGCGGGAAAGACTCGACGCAGGACCACTTTTACGCGCACGCGAACAACATGCTCGCGACGCTCGGTCTCGAAAAGTACGAAAAGAACTTCCGTAAGGGTCTCTTGACGGATGATACATTATTATTGTTGAACGACAGCGCTCTTCAAGAGGTGAGAATCCCGCCGGGACCGCGGCTTAAGATTCTCAACTACGTCGACGCAGCGCGCGCGCAAGTCGCCCGCCAGCAACAAGAACAACTCTCGCTCGCCGTTCCGTCGCAAAACGATCCGCGCGTGTGAGCGTTGTAGCGATATCGTTTGTTCTGTCGGAGACGACGCGTAGAAAATATCACAGTGTAGTTTGAAAACAGGTCACAAGTCACGCCGACGCGTTCGTTCCTCGGCCTCTCGCTCGGGAGCCGCTCGTTCACGAGACTATTCACGGGTTTATCAAAGATACTTAATTTAACCGTTACAAGACAAAGGTAAGTCGAAAAACATGCTCATGCATTCTTTCGTTTATTCTTGGAAAGAGCGAGCGTCATGGAAGCTTCCGTGACACGACCCACGTGCGAAGGCGTGGAGTAGTGCACGGCGTCAACCGAGACGCCGCTGTAAGCGCGACGGGAACATTTCATGGCGGTGTTCGACGCAATACTCTCTTGTTTGCGTTGCGCTTCGCGTTCGGCTTCAGCCTTGACTAAACCGGAGCGAAGCGCTTCGTAGAAGCAGAAGAAGATGGCAGAGTTGATGCCGTTGGAAATCGCGCGCGGACGAACGCCCGTAAAAAACGTTCGCACGCGACCCACCCCCGCGCCGGGAGCATCCTTCCAAACGCCCATGATGGCGCCACCGAAACTTGGTCGAGAAGACGCGTTGCACATCATGCGAGTCTTCACCACATCCAAAGGCGTCGTAGCGGCCGCGGCGACAGATCCCGCGATGAGACCCATCACGATGTCGGCGCCGGTGCTACTGTCGTCTTTACTCTTCTTGGTGAACGAGCGATGCATCGTTCGAAGAGTCTCATACGCTGCAAACTTGACAGCCATGTCTGGCACGTCTTCAAGGAGCGTCGGGATGTAACCGGTGAAAAGTCCACGCGGACCCGCGGCGGCGGTGATCCTGCGACCGGCGGCGATGACGTTGGGGTACACGCCGGCTTGCACCGAGCGAATGCACACCGCGGCGGGCACCTTGACGATCGAAGAACCGAGAGCGCCGATGCCGCCGGCGACGAATGCGATCGTCGACACGGGCATGTCGGACTTCTCTTGGAGCAGTTTCTTCGCAGTGCCGTAGAACGCAAAGTACGCACCGATGGCGATGCCGGCGCCGGTGGCGGCGCCGAAGCACCCCTTGTACAACAACGCCACCTCGGAGGTCATCTTCGCCGCGCCAGCCTTGGCGGCGGACGCCAATGACTTTTTTCCCAGGCTCACCGCACCGTTGGACACGGCGCTCAGACCGACGCCGTACTTGCCAGCGCTCGTCGACGCCGGGGCGCCGGAAGAGATGCCCTTGAGCGTCGCCTGCATGCGCACCTTGACGGTGTCCAACGGGTGAATCGTGCTCTGGCTCGCCGCTCGAGCCAAACCGCCGGCGATGATATCCTTGACGGGGACAAATCTCGCAAAGTCTTTCATAACACCGGATGCGGGCGCCGCCGCGGCGATCGACACCTCGACATACTCTTCACCGTGACGTCGAGGTCGCGTCAACCGCCCTCGGCGGCCGAGCAGCGTCTGCGCGGACACCTCCTTCTTTCCCATTTCGTTTGTTTTTCTCGTCGCGTCTATACAAACGTCGACGATTCGTTTGTTCTTGTCTTGAAGAATCTACTAAGTCAATGACTAGCGAGCAATAGCTTTAGCAGTACACAAAGAATGATACACTCTCTTACGCAGAGAAAGAAATAAACTTTGTGTTCGCCGCCGCCGCGTCGCTCGTCCCCGACTCTCCCGACCCTCCGAGAAACAGCTCCTCGTCTAAATGTTTTAGACGCGCCTGTAGCGACTCCTTCGTCCGCTGCGCCTTACTCGGTAAGAGCGCGCTCGATGCGACAGATGTCACTCTCTGCTGCCAAGAACTCTCTTGTCTCCACGCGAGCGCGAGACTCTTCAAGTCAATGCTCGGAATCGGAATCCGTACGCTCGCCCCGTACGCGCCCGACAAGTTGACCTGCGCGCGCGTTCGCGACGAAAGACGGACTCGTGCCGTCGCGCGCGTTCGTCAGTCTCTCGCGTCTCCTCCGTCGCGGCCATCACTGACCATCGCACACCGTTCGCTCGCTCGCGTACGCGTCGTCATCGACACCAAAAAAAGTCAAAGTCAAACGACGCGACCTTCTTCGCGCGCGCTCGGTCCCGTCCCGTTGGGAACGTTGATCGATCGTGACTTTGAACGCACCGTCTCGCGCGTGTAATACGCCTGCGCCGCGTCGTTCCACGCGCCCGATGTGTGCCCGGGAACCAAGACGACGGACCAGAGTAAAACCTACGCGCGCGTCGTTCGCGTCGAGTCAGTCGTCCGTCGTCGCGCGTCCGTCGTCGCGCGCGTCATCCAACCATCACCCACTGTCGGCGCGCGCGGGGAGAATCGGTGCCGACGTCGCCATCGCGCGTACCTCGAGGGCGCAGATGAACAAGATGGAGTAAAACACTCGAATCGGTGAAGAAAAAAACCCGTCAAAGATTGACGCTCGTGTGCTCCGCGTAAGTCGTTCCTTCGTCGCGCTCAGGCTCCGCATCGCTCGACGCGCATCGCACGCGCGATCTTCTCGGCGGGAACTCGTTGGAATGCGCGCCGCCTCGTGCGCGTCTCGTCCACTCGATCGGGTCGTCGTTCGCGCGGGCGATGGGAGGAGAGAAACGAGTTCGCTCTCGATCGTCGCGGGGCGGGAACGTCTCGTCGGCGCCGTCGCGTGGGTGCGGTCGTCGAGAGATGACGACGGGCGCGGGTGGCGGGCGCGCGGAGACGACGACGACCAGGCGGCGGCCACGTGGCATTTTTTTGAAATGATGGGCGTTCGTGTTGATTGACTATGGGGAGCGCGCGCGAGGGCGGACGCGCGCGCGCGGCGCGAAGGCGGGTGGCCGCGTGCGGTGCGAGGGCGATCGATCATCGAGGCGTGGGCGTCGAGGCGTGGGCGTTCGCGCCCACGAGCGCGGCGATGGCGTCCGGGTCCACGGGAAGCGCGGCGCTGATGGAGCGCGCGCGGCCGTCGGCGCGCACGACGCAGTCGTCCTCGACGCGAACGCCGACGCCGCGAAGACTCGCGGGGACGTCTGGGTCGTTCGGTGGGAAGTATAAGCCGGGTTCGATCGTGAATGCCACGAATGGTTCGAGCGGCGTGCTCACGGAGACGGATGGGACGTCGTGGACGTCGGCGCCCAACCAGTGTCCGACGGAGTGCGGGTAATATTTGGCGTAGGCGCCGGTGCGAATCAACGTGTGCGCGGACGTATTGGGCAAGAGCTTGGACAAACCTTTCGCCAAGACGTCGATGGAGAGGCGATGGAGGTCCATGAGTGAGGTTTCACCGTCCGCGCGCGCCGCTTTTAAGCACCCCGCGTGCGCCTCCAAGACGGCTGAGTAGACGTCGAGTTGCGCCGATGTCCACTTCCCATTCACGGGCCACGTGCGCGTGATATCGCTCACGTATCCATTCAGTTCGCATCCAGCATCCATGAGTAATAAATCACCATCCTTGAGAAGCTTGTCGTTGTGGTGATAGTGCACGACGCACGCGCCGGCGCCCGAACCGACAACCGACGGATACGCCAAACGATCCGCACCTCCCACTCTGCACGTTGCTTCGTGATGTGCCATCACATCAGCCTCCGTGGCGCCCACTCTTCCTATCTCGAGCGCTTTCAAGAACGCTCGAACGTCTAAATCTATGCTCTTCTGTAACAATTCGAGCTCCGCCGGGCTCTTTTTCCAACGCAACTCGTGACACAGTCCTCGAACCGGTCTCACCGAGTGCATGGCGAAACCTTCTCTTCCCAACGATCCGAGCGCCCTGTGCACGACCTCGTCGTCTTCGTTAACCTTATCCACGTCCACGAACACGCCGCCTCGCGCCTTCTTTATCGCGTCGACGGCGTACGCCACCGCGCGTTCGCCCGACTCCATCGCGTCGTCCGCGCCGAACACGCTCGTCCCGGCGTTCGCCGTGATGCGCTCACCGTCCCACACCGCATACTTATCGGAATGTCTCGGCACGATGAGCGCGTATCGCACGTCGCTCGCGCGTTCGCCTCGCTCGATGACCGCCGCGCACTCGGGCTGGGACACGCCGGTAAAGTACGCGAAATCCGCGTCCTGCCTGTACCTCCCCGCCGGGATCACCGTTCCCGGAAACCGCAGCGCTGGCGCCGCCGTGAACACCGCCACGCTGTTCGCAGGCATCACCGCCGCGAGCGCGCGCCTGCGCGCGGCGTATTCATCGCGAGAGATTCCGGGCGTGAGCTCGTCGCGCGAACGGATGAGGTGCGGATGCGTCGCGTGCGTCGGTTGTCCGGCGACGTCGACTCGCGTGGAGAAGGACGCGGTGGAGACGCGTTCGACGTCGACGCGTCGGCGGAGGCGCGACAGCGCTCGCGGCCACGAGGACATGGCGAGGCGGCGTGTGCGGATGGGAGCTGGGAGCTGGGACGTGCTCGTAACAAACGCCGGCGGCGATAGTCTATGGTGCGCTAGAGGTCTACGCGCGCGATGCGTGATAGGCGATCGCGCGATGGACTATGAATGATGACACACGCGAGCGTCGCGTCGGTGTCCGACCGAAGGACGCGACGTCGTCGTCGTGGCTGACGCGGCGCGGCATCTCGCGGCGTCACGGCAGGAGGACGCCTCTCGCCGTCTCCAACGCGGAAAAGAAACACCCGCCTCCCAGACCGATCCACAGAACGCGCGGTTGGATGCCCTTTAACATGGCGAGTGCGCCCTCTTCGGACACCGTCTTCTGCACGCAGTGCATCACGCCTCGATAAGTGCCCGGGCTCGACGTCATCAGTCTCGTCTTGACGACGTCGAGCGGCGTCGTCAACGCGCCAGCGAACGCCCCCGCCACCGCGCCGATCCCCGCCGCCTCCGCGCCGTTGACGTCAGATTTCGAATATAACGTCGCCCACGCCGTCTTCATGGACTCGTACCCGGCGAACTCGATCGCGTCGAACGGCAAATCCCGCAACAAAAACGACCCGCATCCCACGTACAAACCGGCGACTCCGTTCGCCGCCACGATGCTCCTCAGGCTCGCCCCCGCGCTCGCCCCGACCTGTCGCCGCGTCTTGATCACCTCCGTCGGCACGCGAACGACGCTCGAGACCAAACCGGCGACCGCTCCCGCCGCGAGATGCGCCACCACGTCCCTGCCGCCGCCGCCGCCGTCGTCGCGTCCCGACGCCAACGCCGCCTTCATCGGTTCATACGCCGCGAAGAACAACGCCGTCGCCGGCGCGACGCCGACGAGATTCCCACCGATCCCTCGATATAACCCACGAAACAGCGCGACGCGCTCACCGTGTCGACGCGCCTGCAGACGCGTCTTGACGGTGTCGAGCGGATAAAACGCCGCCTCGACGACGCACCCGGCGAACGCGCCCGACGCGCAGTGTCCCGCGAGCTCGCGCGCGGAGAGCGCGCGGCGCGCGGACGACGTCGGCGGCGCGGACGTCGACGCGGTCGCGGACACGGACGCGGACGCGCGCGCCGTCGTCGTCGTCGACGCGTCGGACGACATTTTTGGGACGCCAGAACATGACGACGACGACGACGAGTCCTCCCGACGTCGAGGACGACGAGGCGCTGCGCGCGCGCTCGGTCGTCCTTCTCGGGGAGGCGGTCGAGGACGACACTCCGCTGTTTGACGTCGCGCGCGCGATCGAGGAGGCGGTGCGCGCGAGGGGACGGGCGACGTACAGGGCGGATGTGAGACGACTGACGGCCAACCTGAAGAGGAACGCGACGCTCGCGAGGGACGTGCGAGCCGGTGTCGTCGACGCGGAGACGTTGGTGGCGATGTCGACGTTGGATTTAGCGACGGAGGAGGCCAAGGAGGCGCGCGCGCGGATGTTGGACGCGGCAACGAGGCGAAGGACGAGGAAACAGTTTGACGACGGCATCAACTCGGAGGCGTACACGTGCCCGCAGTGCTCGAATAACGAGTGCAAGTACGTCATGTTGTCCGATACGAGAGACATTCGGAAGGCGGAGATATGGGGGGGTGGGGATGAGGCGTGTCTGGCGTTGGTGCAGTGTCAGCGGTGTCAGTTTGAGTGGAGAGAGACGGTGCTGTGAAACCGTGTAATAATAATAGTCTAGAGTGTATTACGCGCGCGCGACTACGTGGCTAGTGAATGCGGCGCTCGTGCTAATGATGTTTACTTTTGAAGCGTCACGGTGTCTTCCTCGAGGGAGGTGAAGACGCCGCTGCGAGAGAGGATGTGGAACGCGGCGTCTCGGTAGATGTCTTTGACGGCGTCGTCGGAAAAGTCGCACTCGGCCTTTTTCAAAACCTTTTCCATGAATTTTTTCGTCTTCATCGACCCATCCGCTTTTGAGAGAATCTTTTCCCCGATCTTTTGCCATTTGACGGATTTCGCCGCCTTGGCCGCTGCCTTCTCGGCGTCGCTGACGTCGTCCGCCTCGCCGAACGTCTTCTTCGTACCAGAGAAATCCGCACCCGCGTCCTTCCCGCGGTTCGCTCCGAGACCTCTTCGATTTTTGTTGGCGCCCGCGTGTGTGTCTTCGAAGAGATTCACCTGATCGTCCTCGTCGAACCCACGCTTGCGCTCGAGGGCGTCCGCGTCGTCGCCGTCGGATTTTTGTCCGTGACCCTCCGGTCTAAAACCGACGCGCCATCCCCACCAATCCTCCGGCGGTGGATCGAATACCCACTTCGGTCGTTCGCACACGATCAACTTTTTCGTTTTGTCCTTTTCCGGTTCCTTCTTCACCGGCGTGGGGATGTCTTCCTCGTCGTCCGAGACGTTTCCGACGTCGGCGCGCACCTCGGGAAGCGCCACGAAACCGCCACCTAAAATCGCGCCGAGATCCTCCGCGCTGTAATTCTTCACCATTTTTTGTGACTCGCGCTTCTGGTACCTCCCGGCGTGACTAACGGTCGTTCGATTGACGACGATTTCATTCTTCTTCGCCTTTTTCGCCGCCTTTTTCTCCTCCTTCGTCAACTTGCGCTTCTTCTCCTTCTTCTTCTTTTCCGCCTTTTCCTCCTCCGAAGATGACGACGACGGCGCCGCGCCGTCACCACCGGAACGAACATCATCCGCACTGTGCGCGCGATTCAACGACCGCAACACGTCGTCGAACGCCACCGTATTCATCGTCCAGTCCACCGCGTTCGCGCCGCTCGCGTCGTTCCTCGCGTCCGCGCCCACCCCGACCCCGACCGCGCGCTTCTTCGCGTGAATGTGCCTCGAGATGCCATCCTGTCGCTTCCCCAACCCACATCCCTCGACCCAGCCCATCTTCTCCAACAGCCGCATGCCGAATCCGTCCCGCTCGACGCCCTGATACAGCGTCTTCGGCCGCGCCGCCGCCGCCGACGCCGCGCGCGCGTCCCCACCATCGCGCCCCGCCATCTCGCACCCGACGCGCGAGACGCGCGAGACGCGCGAGACGACGACGCCGCGAGGCGTTCCCGACCGATCGACCGACCGAGCGTCGCCGCCGTCGACGCGCTGTGCCGACGCGCGCGGTCGATGCGCGCGCGCGCGCCTTCATAATTCGGTCTTGTTGTTCGTAGAGAGAGGGTGTTTTCTACCAATGATTCGATCGGACAGGCGGACAGAGGCGCCACGTGGCGACACTTTCGCGCGCGGGACGAACGAACGGATGGTCGACGACGACGGTCATGAACCTCGCGGCGTACGATCGCGACGGTGGTGACGGCGTCTCGGCGCCGACGCCGACGACGCCGCCGACGGCGACGAAGACGACCGCGCCCACGGCGTATCGAGGCATGATTCGCGACGCGGCGACTGGCGTCGAGCGGGATCCGACGTTTCGCGAGGCGCGGACGTACGCGCGCGCGCTCGGACGGCGCGTCGAGCCGGATGACTTTTCTGGGTGTCATCGATGCCGCGCGGGACGCGGGAACGGCGATCACTCGTGCTGTAAAGGGACGTGCGCGGTGTGTCCGGTGTGTGTGTACAACGTCGGGTGCGGGACGTGTTGCACGGATATGTGTTGGTGCGTGTGGGGGATTCCGTGCCCGCTGTACAGCTGCATCACGGCGTTCGCGTGTTACGAGTACGAGGAGGACGCGTTCATCTCGAGGGATAAGAATCGGCAAAAGTCGTGCGCGCTGATGCCGTTGGATCCGGAAACCGGACGATACGGCGTGTACACGACGAAGTGCGCCAAGAGCGGGTGCGCGATGGTTTTCGACGAAGACGCCGAGCCGACGTGCGTGGCGGAGCCGATGTTTGGTCGATCGCACATCGTGCAAATATGAGTTGTTTCTCGCAATGGTGCGGTATTATCTCTTCTCGCAATGTAAAATGTTGTCAATATTTGTTGTACACTGTTTCGTCGTTCAACCGTTTAACAGACTTCTCAATCGCGCCTCGGCGGCGCGCTCCGCGGCTAATTGGGCGTGAAATTCCGATAAATGAACGTCAACGTCTCCTAAGAACGCATCCGGCGCGTGCGCGGTTCCGGGCGTGTTCGTGGCGAGCGCCGCGAGCCAACGCTCGGAAGCATCCAGGTGGCGCGTTTGCGCTCCGATGCGTTGATTCAACGTGTCCAAAGCGACGCGCTCGTCGTCGAGAGGCTCCGAACCGAGTTCATCGAACCTCGCATTCTCCGAATCATCCTCGACATCGTCCGTGTGTTTGCGTTTTCGGTTTTCTGGAGCCTCTCGCGGCGTCGCCGGCGGTGGAGCGCCGGCGCGGGTCAGCAACTCAGGCTCTGGTTCGTACGGGGTGAAATCGTACGACGGATGACCAGGAGGAAGGTAAATGCACTCGTTTCGCGTCCGACTTTCGAGGCCGCTCAATAAAAGCGTGATGAGCGATTGGAAGAGCGCGATCCAAGGTATGTTGTCGAGCTTGTGAAAGTGAGGATCGTATCGCGCCTGAGAGAGCATGCACCGACCGTACTCATCCGGATAGTCTGGCAACACTTTTGCCACGTAGTCGATGAACGCGCGCGCGGGCTCATCCCCGGGTTTGAATTCCGGTAAACGGACGGAACGTAGCGCGTTGATGACTTTCGCGCGACGAGGTGCCGACCTCCAACCCGGCGGAGGGAGCGCCGCGTTGACGAGACCGATTTCAATGGGAGGCCACTCGCCGCCCTCCTCGACTTGAGCAGCCTCTGATATTTTTGCTTCAACTTGGTCGAGCGCGTGATTGAAGGCATAAATACACGCGCGTGCGCTGACTCTCGCTTTGGTGGTCAAATCAACGTATCCTGGTCGGAGGGCTTCTTCGATTTCCGCCGAGAGGTGGGCGATTCTTCGTCTCGGAGCCTTCGGCGCGCGCTCTGCCAACCACGCCAGCACGTCCGCGAGTTTGTCGTCCTGCCATTTCGCCGGGTCCTCGGGAGGGAGGAAAATCAACAACGAGTCTTCGATGCCAGCGCTCTCGATTTGTGTCTCGACGTTTGACCGATCCACGCCGTCGCCCCGCGACGCCACCAATACGACGAGAGGCGCGTCGTTCGCGCGCACGACCGCGTTAAACTCTCTGAGTCGTTTCATCTCGTGTGCGTCGCATTTACCTCCACCGCAATCGAGAACGAAGATTCCAGCAGACGCGCCCGTGTTCGCCTTGTGCGCGTTATCCATCATGGCCGGAACATCTCGAACGATGATCCACGCCAGAGGTCCAATCATGAAATCAACGTCGTCGCTCGCCCTGGGCAACGGAAGTCGAGCTCCGTACAGAGAGAGGATCGTTCCTGTATTGCTGGGAACCTCATGCGACGTGGAACCACGGGATAGTTTCAGACGCAACCATTCTGCGACGAGGCTCGCGGCGGCGGTGCGCGGACGCGCGGACGCGCTTGGACCTGAATCCGCTTCGGCACCCGTACACAAAAGACATTTCCACACGAGCGCGCTCGGTGCGGCCATGGCTGCTGCATCATGAAGAGCTGTCCCAACCACTTGTGGCATGTCCAGAGGCTGGCCGAATGCGGGAGATCGAGACGACTCAACCTTCGCGCGCAGCCGCGCGAGCACATCGGTCGGACGAGCGGACGCCATGCGCGCGTCCATGAGAGCACCGCGACCGAGATTGAGTGCGGGCGACGGACTCGCCATGGAGAGTGCCTCGCCGATCAATCTCTCGCGCTTGAACTCTTTGAAGTTCATGCGCCACCGAGAGAACGTAAGTTGACACACCGCCATGTGCATTTTCTTCGTCTTGCGCGCCGCTTTCGCAGCGGCGGCTTGACGGCGAGCGTTCTCCTCGGCAATCAACCTGAGCCTCTCCGCTTCCGCAGCGGCGGCTTGCCGAGCGCGCTCTTCGGCCTCCGCTTTGGCAATTGCCGCAAGCCTTGCAGCTTCTGCCGCTTCCCGAGCGCGCTGTTCCGCCGCCAATCGTTGACGTTCAGCTTCCTCCTCGGCGCGACGGCGTTCGGCTTCTGCGAGCGCTCTCGCTTCAGCCTCAGCCTTTTCCCTAGCCGCGACTTCTTCCAGACGTCGACGTTCTGCTTCGGCAGCTTCAGCTTCAGCTCTCGCTTTCTCTTCTGCAATCTTCGCCTCAGCCTCTCTACGTTTGGCTTCCTCTTCGGCAGCCTTTGCCTTTGCCTCGGCTTCTTCGGCGGCTTTCTTTTCTGCAGCTTTGCGCTCCTCGATCTCCTTCTTCTTCGCGAGAATGGTGGCCCTTTCGGCCGCGAGCGCCGCTTCCCTCGCTGCAATTTTCGCTCTAAGTTCGTCCGCTTGTTTCTTGAGTTTGTCCGACTCTGACGGAGGCGCCTGTGATTGAAGAGTCGTCTTGGGTGCCATTTGCGGCATCTCCTTCGCCAAAATCCTCGCACAGTTTTCCTTGCCGACGATTTCAATCAAGTACGAATCGGCGCGTTTATTGATGACCAAATCAGAACGAGAAATCGGGAATTCTTCCGCGGGAGAGATGTAGGATGACTCTCGCATGATCACCGCGGGTGGTTTATCACCATCCTTACCCCGACTCACGTTGAGTCCGTGATGTATACACAGCGCCTCCGTCTCTATATCGTCGGTGTGCAGCAACCGAGCAATCTCTGTGATCGGCATCACAAACTTGCCGTACGTCGAGTTCATCACCTCCAGGGCTTTTCCTCGCATGCTGTTGAAAAACTTGTGCAAGCAGCACGCTTGCAGATACGTCGCCTTGTTCACTAATCGAAAAAATCCAGCGACGTTGTTGCCGTGATACGCGCGATGACACTCAAGCGCGAACTGCACGTCGCGATGTTTCAGCACCTCTGGACGAACGCCTCTCAAGTCATTCAGCATTTCTGAACGTTGTACGGCGTATCGTCCATGCGAATCGATGCGAAGTAAAAGTTGATAACAGTACATTTCCGCCTCGGAATTGACGCTCAGTTGTTGTCCGCGGTCCGCATGGTCATCGTACATGTGTCGCAGAGACGTGAGCGTTTTCGTCAACTGCTCAACGTTGAGATGCGAATTGTGTCCATCGGGATTCGTCGCCGAGGCCGTCTCTTCACACAGCTCATGTTCCGCGAGGATCGTGTATCGAGCCATCTGCTCCAGAAGATTCACCGCAAACGAATCCGTGATCTGCTGTAAATTCAAATCTTGGCGAATGGAACGCAATCGGTCCCAGAGAAACTTGCTCTTCGTCATGAAATCTTCATCGCGTCCATCTAATATTCTCCACAGTTGGTCGATCGCCAGTTGTAAGCCTTTCTTTGTGCGCACCATGTCTGGAGTGATTTCGTCGACGATGCGCGTGTACTTCTTTATGCAAAGATCTGAATTTGATTTCGTTCGATCGTCCGCACTGATTCTTTCGAAAATCTCCAAATCCCCGTTCACGCTTCTAAACTCTTTTTCCTTCTCCGGACACATCAAGTCACACGTCCCTACGATGTGGCCTTTGGGAATCTCCCCCATTTGCCCGCCGATCGCGACGGCGGAGGTCGACGGGCGCTCACTGGCCAAGTGTGATCCTTGCGGCGTCAACCTTGGTTTCGGGGGTACAAAAGGTCTGGATGCCGCAAACGCCGTCGTTGACGTCGGTGCTCTCTGTTTTTCATCCTCGAGTGACGTGAACGCGGGCGATGCTCCCATGGAATCATCCGCGCTTGTCTTCGGCTTGAACGGCGACGCGTTCGCACTGAGCGCTCCAAACGCGGGGGCCGCTCCGAACGGTGAAGGCGACGCGGACGGAGCACCGAACGCGCTCGAAAATCCAGGTTGCGTCGATGTGACGGAAGCACCGAAACTAAAACCTCCACCGCCTGACGTTTGCACCTCTTGCCCGGCGGGCTTGACCAAAAACGGCGACGCCGCGACGCCAGTTTGGGGCTTACTTCCAAACGGTGAATCCGTCGGCGCGCTCTGTGTGTTTGCAGACCCGAATGGAGACGCCGCCACAGTGCCACCAGACCCGAACGGGCTCGCACCGGTGGGTGCCACCGTCGTCGTTCCGAACGGAGTCGGCGTTGCCGCGCTCGCCGCGCCGAAAGGTGAGCTCGAGCCAGCGCCGAAAGGTGACGCGGACGTCGAACCGAACGCGCCGCTCGTCTGACCGAACGGCGATGACGCCGCCGCGCCCTGTCCAGACATCGCCGTTCCGCCGCTCGGTTGCTCGATCGGCGACGAAGTCGCCGCCGCCGAGCTCGGTTGCCCAAACGGCGACCCGGAAACCGCGTTCCCACCGCTCTGCCCGAACGGCGACGCCGCACCGAAGCCTCCACCGGATTGTCCAAACGGTGATCCTCCGCTCGCCTGTCCAAACGGTGACGACGACGTCCCCACCCCGCTCGCTCCAACGAACGGCGACGACCCCGCGACCGCTCCCGCGTTCCCGCCCCCGAACGACGTCGACCCGAACGGCGTCGACGACGGCGCCTGTCCGAATTGCGACGGCGTCGAAGACTGTCCGAACGGCGACGCCGACACCGACGTCGACGGCTGTCCGAACGGTGACGCCGACGGCGGCGGCGGCCGTCCGAACGGCGTCGTCCCGAAGAGATTTCCGTTCCCATCGCCTCCGCCGTTCGCGCTCGCCGCGAACGGGTTCGCCCCGCTCGGCGTCGACGTCGACGTCGGACGACCGAACGGATTCGTCCCGTCGCCGCCGGCGCCGCCGACGCCGCCGAACATGGCGCGCACGCGTCGGACACTCCCGCCGCGCGCGAGGCTCGTTCGTTCGTTCGTTTCAGCTTCGCGCGCGACCGGCGTCACACGACGCCGCGCGCGATGCCCGTCGCCGCCGTCGCCTGCGCGCGCGCGACGCGCGCGTCGTCGGTGCGCGTCCCGGCGCGGCGACGAGGCCTCGGACGACCCGTGCGCGCGGCTGCGAGCGAGCACGATGACGAGGCGCAAGGTCGGGAACCTCGCCCGAACGTGCGCGTGAACGCGCGAGGATCGGCGCTGCGACTGGAAAACGTCGCTCGATCGCCGAGTTTTCGACTGGCGGTGTTCGCGGACTGTCAATTCGGCGACAAACCGGACGAAGAGAGGGACGACGGCTCGGGACGGGTCAAGTACTTTCGTGACTCGAGGAGACGGTTGCGGGAGGCGTTTCTCGACTTCGAGCGCCGCGCGAGTGACTTGAGCGGCGTGTTGAACTTGGGAGATTTGTTCGATGGGTATAACGATGATGATAAGACCCAGCGACCTGTGCTGCGAGGAGAGATGCAAGAGGAGACGCGCGAGAAGAATTGGCGAGACTTGAAAGTGGTCGCGGATATCGTCAACTCATCGTCGACGCGCGTGTTTCACTGCGTTGGCAATCACGATTGCAGCGTGAGCAAGAGTGATTTTTTGAGCGCGGTGAAAGCAACATCGATGGGGGAGTATTACAGCGTACCGATGCCGCGAAAATGGCGACTTGTCATCCTGGATACCACCGACTTGAACCCGCGATACGTCGCCGGCGACTCAAACGACTACGGCGCAGCCTACGCGTTCGCGAAAGAGGCGGCGGATGATGACCGCGAAGATATCGTCGCGTGGGGTGGGGGCATTGGACCGACACAGTTCGCTTGGTTGGAGTCTGAGCTGAAGGATGCAAAGGAGAAGGAAGAACGCGTCATCATAGCTTCGCACAACGCGTTGCACCGAGACGCGGCGAGGTATCAAATGTCGGCGTGGAATAGCGACGCCGTCTCGTCGCTCATCGAGGAGAGCGGTGTCGTGAAGATTTGTCTCGCCGGACACGATCACCCTGGGAAGTATCTGTATCATCACGGCGTGCACTACGTCACGCTGGAGGCGATGTTAGAATCGAAAAACGAAACGAGCTACGCGTTTTTAGACGTGTACCAACACGAAGCGGTCTTGACAGGGGTCGGCGCGGCGACGTCGAGGAGGATGCGGGTATCGCCTCACGGCGTGTTCACGGGAATCGCGACATTTGGAGCGGAGACGATAGGCGCCATCGCCGGCTCCGGATCAGACGCGTCGGTGGAGACGTCGCAAATGGGCCTCATCGAATGGATCAACGCTCGCGGTCGAGACGACTATTAGGTACTATAGTAGTTTTACGATGCCCCGTATATCATATTTCGACGTTATTATCTATCGACCGATTTCACCGACGTCTGTGTAGAGTAGTTTGAGATGTAAAATAAGCGAATGGAATTTGCTATTTGTGGAAATATTCCAATTTCAGGCTTCGTCAATGATCCAAACGGAACAATCTACGCCGCGGTCGCCGTCGCGTGGGCGTCGATCCATTCGGTGTCGTCTCTCCAGTCAGGGGCTTGGAAGGCATCTTGGTTTTGGAAGCTCGCACCGGTCGCGTGCACGCCGCAACCGTCAGCGCCGTGACCGTATTCCTCCTTGAAGACGCCCGGCAAGTTGCGACGACGCAACTTGGCATCCCACTGGCGGTTCCACATGTTGTAGCCACCGCGGAGACCGACGATGTTCACGTAACCCATCTCATCCATGAACTCGAGCGCTTGAAGCGTGCGGTTACGGCCGTCCGAGCAAGCGACGAGAATCTTCGCCTCCTTATCCGGGAACAACTTTTCCACCTGCGCCTTGAAGTCGGCGTTGACGGTTTGCTTGTACACCTTTTCGCCCTTTTCACTGTCGTACTGACGAGTCGCGTTGATGATCGGGCACTCGACGAATCTCGGGCCGTTCACTTGATCGCGCGGGTAGTTACCGACGAATTCAATCTCGCTCTTCGCGCGCACGTCCAAGATGCGGTACCCACCCGCGAGGACCAAGATCATCCCCTCGAGCACGTCCGCGATCCCTTCCTCCGGGAAATCCGCGAGCACCTCCTCGATGATTTGCTCGGTGAACCCTTGCGCCGGCTCCTTGTAGATGCCACCGTCCACGCGCTCGGTGGCGCGCGCGATGGCGCGCGCGCCTCGCGCCGGGCGCACCCCTCGGCTCGCGGCGTTCGAGCGCACCGCCGCGCGGGCGGGCGCGGCCGTCTTCATCGTCATGGCGTGCGTGGACATCGTCGTCGTCGTCGTCGTCGTCGGGCGTCGCAATCTGACCACGCGCGCGTCACCCCGCGTCGTCGTCGCCACCCGCACGCCGACGCCATCCATCGGTCGCCATCGTGATCGGCGCGTTCGGATAAAACCGAGGCCGACGACCGGTCGTGACCGTCCAAATAGTCCCCCCCCCTCTGTCCCCGAAAATTCGCCCCTCGTCGGTCCTCGAGTACCCCCCACGTATGGTCGTGACTCGTCGACAGACACGCCCCATACAGAAGCAACGAAACCACCCATCCGTGTCATCGACACGACCCCGCCCCGCGCCCGAGTCGCGCGCGTCGACGACGTGCGGCACTCGGTCGCGCGGTGATGTTGGCGGCGACGGTGCGTCGCGCGCGCGCGGTCGCGGTCGCGTCGACGATCGTCGACGCCGGTCGTTCGCCTCGTCTCGACCTCGCGCGCGGGATGTGGACGTCGGTGGCGACGCTCGCGGTGGCGTCGTCATCGTGCGTGATGGATTCGGCCCGCGCGCGCGCCCGCGCGCACCGCGCGCGCATCAATCGCGCGCTGTATCGAGCGAAACAGCGTGGGTTCCTGGAGTTGGACATCATGGTGGGTGAGTGGGCGTCGAGAGAGATGCGGGATCCGGCGACGACGTCGGAGGCGTTTCTCGACGCGTTCGACGACGTGCTCGACGTGGAGAATCCCGACTTGTTCAAGTGGTTGACGGGACAGGCGGAGGCGCCGCTTGAGGTGCGAGAGAACGAGGCGTACGCGTCGTTGGCGAGACACTGTAAGAAATTTTTAGACGAGAAGAGCGATGAGGCGTCGAGAGCGGCGCACGGGAGGGAGTGGATTCGCGGGTGGAACGACGGCGCGGCGGGAAATCAGTAGAAGATGTATTGTGTACGTAGAGATTAATAATAATGAACACCTCGCGGTGACTACGACATATCAGTGGTACGTCAACGTAACAGTATTAAGTTAGACGCTCTCGGAAAAGAAGTAAACGTCGTCGTTTACTTTTGCTCTTCCGGCGGGACGCACTTCTCACCATTGACGACCCACACGTGCCAGTAGGCGACGCCGACCATGATGATTTCGACGGCGAGGACGATGAGACCGTACCAGTACGTCTTCCAGTCGGAGCGGAAGACCGGGGCCATGGTCAAGGAGAAGATGGTCATGAGCTTGATGAGAATGTTCAAGGCCGGGCCGGAGGTGTCCTTGAAAGGATCACCGACGGTGTCGCCGACGACGCACGCCTTGTGCGTGTCAGACTTCTTGCCACCGTAAACCTTTTCGTTTTCGATGTACTTCTTGGAGTTGTCCCAAGCACCACCGGCGTTGGACATCATGACGGCGAGCATGAAACCAGACGCGATGGCACCGGCGAGGAGACCACCGAGGCACTTGGCGCCGATGAGCAAACCGACGGAGATCGGGGTCATGACGGCGAGGATACCCGGGAGCAACATTTCGTTGATGGACGCCTTGGTGCACATGGTGACGCACGCCATGTGATCGCAGACGACACCTTCCTTGCCTTCGAGGAGACCCGGGATGGTGCGGAATTGGCGTTGGACTTCAACGATGATGGCACCGGCAGCCTTACGCACGGAAAGCATGGTGAGGGCGGCGAAGAGGAACGGCAACATGGCGCCGATGATGACACCGGAGAGCACGTAGGCGTCGGTGAGCAACATGGCGTTGGCCAAGCCACGAGTGCTGCCGTTGAGGTCGTACGGGACATCCTTGACGAAGGCGTTCATCAAGGAGAGGGCGGTCAAGACGGCGGAGCCGATGGCGAAACCCTTACCGGTGGCGGCGGTGGTGTTACCGAGGGCATCGAGTCTGTCGGTGCGGTCGCGGACTTCCTCCGGAACATCCGGAGACATTTCGGCGATACCACCGGCGTTGTCGGCAACCGGGCCGTACGCATCAGTGGCGAGAGTGACACCGAGGGTGGACAACATACCGACAGCGGCGATGGAGATACCGTACAAACCTTGCGCACCACCGTTGGCAACGTTGAAGCAGGCGATGACGGTGGCGACGATGATGATCGTCGGCGGGAAGACGGAGATCATACCGATGCCGAGACCTTGGATGATGACGGTCGCGGCACCACCGGCGGAACCGGCGTGGGTGATGGACTTGGTCGGACCGTAGGCGTAAGACGTGCAGAACTCAGTGGCTTCGCCGATGAGGATACCGGCGACGAGACCGAGGATCACACAGCCGAAGTATCTGTAACCTTGCTTGTTGCCGTCGAAGAGGATTTCGACGCAAGCGATGGAGAAGACAACGACGAGGATGGAGGAGGAGTAGACACCACGGTGAAGAGCGTGGAGAAGCTCAGACTGGGTGGCGTTGTCCTTGGTGGAGACGGTCCAGAAACCGATGGTCGCGGCGAGGATACCGAAACCAGAGATCCAGAACGGCAACGCCAACTCGCGGTTGTTGTTGGAGAGAGCGGCGCACGCGATGATGGAACCGCAGAAAGATTCGAAAAGATCAGCACCCATACCGGCGACGTCACCGACGTTGTCACCGACGTTGTCGGCAACGGTGGCCGGGTTGCGCGGATCATCTTCCGGAATGTCAGATTCAACCTTACCGACGAGGTCGGCGCCGACGTCAGCCGCCTTGGTGTAGATGCCACCCGCGACGCGCGCGAAGAGCGCGATGGCGGAGGCACCGAAACCGAAGCCAGAGAGGTAACGGATGGCATCACGCATGTCGATGTCGCTACCACTGAAGGGTGCGCCAGCGATAGTGGGCGTGTTTTGAGCCGTGGCGAAGATGTAGAAGAGCACCGTCAAGCCGAGAATACCGAAGGCGACGACGGAGAAACCCATGACGGCGCCGCCCGCAAAGGCGATTTGAAGCGCCGGGTTCAAGCCCGTGCGCGCCGCTTCCATGGTCTTCACGTTCGTTTGCGTGGCAACCTTCATGCCCGCCCAACCAGCAGACGCGGAGAGCGCCGCGCCGAGCAAGAAGCAGATCATCGTCTGCCACCCACCCTTGTGCTTGGACGGCACCGACTCAAAGTACGTCGGCGCCGTGTCTTGGCCCTCCAAGATACCGACGATGAACGCCGCGACCGCGACGACGAACGGCAACAAGTACGTGTACTCCGTCTTCAAGAAGCTCGTCGCACCCTCGGAGATTTGCTTGGCGATGAAGAGTTGCTTACCCTCACCCACCGGCGCCTTGTTGACGCGCGCCATGAGCACGGCCACCATGATCAAGGCCACGATGCCACCGAGGAACGGCACGGAGGCGACGACGAGGGCATCGACTTCGGAATCCTTAAACACAGCCATGACGGCGACGGTCGATGGACGCGAGAAAGTGCCGATCGATCGGCGCGATCGCCGCCGTCACCCGCGCCGCAATAATCCCATCGTTTTTTTTTTGTTTCCCCTCGGGGCGACCATAGGGGGTCATCGACGAGTCACACACCGTCGATCAGGTCACGCGTGGAGGGTTCGCGGGACGAGACGAGAAAACCCTATTCACGAAAGCGGGGGGGGGTCGTGAAGGGTCAGGACTCGCGGTCGCGGATGCACGACGCCCATCCATATCCGTGCGCGCGCGCGACCGCGGTCGTGCGTGACGTCGTACGACGTCCGGTACGTCGTCCACCATTGGGCGAGTTGGTGTTTAAATACGTGCGTGCGTGATGGGTCACGACCGGTCGTCGGGGAGGGACGAGGGCGGTGGCGCGAGCGCGCGCGTGGGCGCGCGCGAGGCGAGCGCGCGCGCGTCGGGTCATCGGTCGACGTCCGACGCGCCGGAGTGGAGATGGCGCGAGGAGGGGACGATGTGACTCTCGTCGGTTCGGTCGCGCGCGTCGTCGTCGCGTTTTGTGCGGGCGCGAGCGTGGCGGTCGGGGTGATGTCAACGCTCGAGGCGAGGCGGCGGCGAACGGAGGAGGCGGAAAAGGCACGTCTCGGGAGAGAGACGACGGGGACGGCGACGGGGACGGGGGGGCGAGAGGCGTCGGTGTCGACGTCTTCTTCGGGCGAGACGGCGACGTCGTACGATCTCACGGATGAGATTCTTCGCGAACAGTTTACGAGAAACGTGCAGTTTTTCGGAGAGGCGGGACAAGAGGCGGTGCGAGACGCGTTCGTCGTCGTCGTCGGGCTAGGAGGCGTCGGTTCACACGCGGCGAGCATGATTCTGAGGTCTGGTGTCGGGAAATTACGCGCGATCGATTTCGATCAGGTGAGTCTGAGCTCGTTGAATCGACACGCGGTGGCGGTTCGCGCGGATGTGGGCACGGCCAAGGCGACGTGTCTGAAGAAACATTTCAAGGCGATCTATCCCGAGGCTGTCGTGGACGCGCGCGTGGCGATGTACGAGGTGGATGCGGAGGATGAATTGTTGGGCGCGTGGACGTTGGATGCGAGCGGACGAATGCCGGATTTTGTCGTGGATTGCATCGATAACATCGACACAAAGGTGGATCTCCTCGCCGCGTGCAAGCGACGAGGTTTGCGCGTGGTCACGTCGGGCGGTGCGGGAGCCAAGTGCGATCCGACCCGATTGAGATTTGCAGACATCGCGGATTGCGCCGCGGATCCGCTCGCGCGCGCTGTTCGTTACAGATTGGGTAAGAATCATAAGATTCGAGAGGGCATCCAGACGCTCATATCCATGGAGAAGCCTCGCTGCGAGTTGGTGGCGGAGATGGAATTAAAGGAGGGCGAGACACTCTCCGATTATCAAGTGATTCCAAATTTCCGCGTGCGCACGATACCCGTTCTCGGATGCGTGCCCGCCATTTTCGGCATGGCGCTCGCAAGCCACGTGCTCACCGAACTCGCGGGCGCGCCGTACGAGAGCGAACCCATCATGGCCATCCAATGGAAGCAATACGAGACGCAGCTCGAACGTCTGCGTGACCGCGAGAGTGAACGCGGACGAGAGGTGTCGAACATGGCGATAGATATAGAGGGAATCGTGTATCTGGTTCGCGAGACGTGGCGCGCGCTGAGCGCTCGCGATCAAAAGAACAAACGATTAAAGGCGTATTGGCGCAACACGAGCGGCCTTTCGATGACGCGATGGGATCCATCGAAACCGGCGGCGTTGGATAATCTTGTGCTCTTGACGACGGAAGAGTGCGACGAACACGACGCCAAGTGCGCCGAGCCGGGTGGATTCGAACGTCTCGTCGCGGAGGAACCAGAGTTTGCGCGTTTCGTTGAGTCGCGCATCGCGCGGGTGCGCGCCGACTTTGCGTTACAGAAAGATGACTAGCGCGTAGAGTTGTAGTAGGGATAGAGGATAGATTTACATCAGTTAACTGTGTGGGTCAGTGCGCTCACACCGCACGAGAGAGCAAACCCTCGCTATCTTGGTAACCGCCTTCAGCCGTGAACATGTCGCTCGTCTTAGAGCCGTTTCTCGCCGGCGATCCAGGAATCGTCTCGTGCTTCAATCCGGTGTCGTACACGGAGTTCGGATCGTTGTACATGCTATCATCAGAGCCGTCTAGCAGTCCTTTGCTCCACATGAGCACCCACAGCGCGACGGACGCCACTCTCAGGAAGAAGGCAAAGAGCTCCGGAACTAGGCAGAAAAAGTTATTCACTCCGGCCGCCATCGTGCTCCACTTCACCGTCGATTGCACGTTCGCGCTGTTCGCCTCCGTGATCACCGTGAGCCCCGTGCTCGAGGACCCGATCGGTCCCGAGTACGTCACCAACCAGAAAAAGTCCGTCACCGTCAACGCCAACAGCAACACGGCGTAAATCTTCAACAACCGCGGCGCCTTAATCTCCAACGCCACCACCGCGTACAACGACAGCGCCATCGCCGTCGAGTGAATCGTCCCGTACACGAAACTGAGCGTTCCACACATCGCCAACACGATCTGCGCGTACACGGACGCGCGCGCAATCTTCCACATCTGTCTTCCACCGACGCCTTGATCTTCCAGGTGATGGAGCACGCCATCGACGCGCGCCGCGAATTGATCCATGCGCACCGCTTCACCGTCACTCGCACGCGTTCACGCGCCGCCTTCTCTCGCTCACGCGCGCGCGGGACGCCCTGTGCCGCTCGAACACCATCGAGAGACATCTGGAACTCCGGAGTTCGACCCACTCCTCGACGGGTCACGAACGGCCAATCGCCCTGTGCAGATCTCGGAAGAGTCTCTGTTATCCACAGCGGGGCCCGACTCGAGCGGACGCGCGCGAGACGCCGACGCGACGCCGACGACGCACACGACGACGATGATGACGCAGGCGTCCGCGACGCCCGCGCGCGGGGTTCGCGCGCGCGCGACGACGACCAAGAGTGCGACGGTGAAGACGGCGACGATGGCGCCCCGAGTCGCGGTCGCCGCGAATGCGCGCGCGAGAGGTGCGCTCGCGCGCGTCGGCGCCGCGAACGGGGAAGCGAAAGACCCGATTTTGTTGCGCGCGGCGCGGGGGGAGGACGTCGAGCGACCGCCGGTGTGGTTGATGCGTCAGGCTGGGAGGTACATGGCGGAGTTTCGCGCGTACAGCACCAAGTACGGGTTTCGACACCGGTCGGAGACGCCGGAGATCGCGATCGAACTCTCCATGCAGCCGTGGCGGGCGTTTAAGCCGGACGGTGTGATCATGTTTAGCGATATCTTGACGCCGTTGCCGGCGCTTGGGATCGAGTTCGATGTGGTGAAGGGTAAGGGACCGGTGGTGGAGCCCGTGCGCACGATGGCGGACGTCAACGCGATGAAACAGCTCGATGATCCGGATTCGCAATTGCCGTTCGTTCGGGAGATCCTCAGCACGCTTCGCAAGGAGATCGATGGACAGTCCACCATGCTCGGTTTCGTCGGGTCTCCGTGGACGCTCGCGGCGTACGCCATGGAGGGTTCCAGTGACAGACACTTGATGACGACGAAGCAAATCATGACGCAAGATCCGGAGACGCTTCACGCGTTCTTGTCCAAGTTGGCGGACGCGCTCGGCGTGTATGTGTGCCACCAGATCGATAGCGGTGCGCAAGTGGTGCAGATCTTCGATTCCTGGGCGCACCACCTCTCTCCGCAGCAATTCATCGAGTTTTCCCACCCGTACAACGAGCGCATCATCGCTTACGTCAAGGAACGACACCCGGAAACGCCGCTCATCTTCCACGCAAACGGTGGCGTCGGTAAGCTCCACGAGCTCAAGAAGTCCACCGCGGACGTCATTGGTTTGGACTGGAACACGAGCATGAGCGAAGCGAGAGCCATCCTCGGCCCTGATCGCGTCTTGCAAGGTAACATGGACCCCATGTACCTCTTCGCGAGCCCGGATCGCATTAGAGAGGAGGTGGCGAAGAACGTGAAGGATGCGGGCAACGGTAAGCACATCTTGAACGTCGGACACGGGGTGGCTCAAGGTACTCCGGAAGAGAACGTCGGGCACTTCTGCGACGCTGCGCGCGCGTCTTTATACGCCGAGGCTGGTGCCCCGGCACGTTAGGAAATTTTTGTCATTCTTCAATCTTACCAAAAGCGAGCTAAAGTGTAAAGTGTGCTAATTTTATCGTTCCTTTAGAGTAAGAGCTGCGTCACGTCCGGCACGCAAGTTAATCTCGCAATTGTCGAGCCCATGATGACGCACTGTCGCTTACTCTCGTCTAATCGAGCGAATTGCTCGGAGTGTTGATAGGGAACGCCGTGCATGACGTCAAAGGCGGCGTTTCCGATGTAAAGCTTTGCCGAGCCGTCGGCGTGAATCTTGAGCTCACCGAGCTGTCCATTCGCTAAATCTGCGACGCCTCGCACGAGTTCGTTCTGTTCATCGTCCGAATCATTGTCATCTTTAACTTCTACGACGCCGTCGACGTCCATCTCTTCGCCCTCAGGTCGCTTGATGAGTGGCAAATCCGAGGGAAGTTGCAACACGACAAATCTATCCCCATCATCTGTCGAACGTACCACGTCACCCACAGACGATACCTCGACGTCTCTCGATCTCTCGGTGAGAACTGTGGGATAATACTGCGATTTATCCGCCCAATCCTCCTCGGCGTCGTACATCTCCTCCTCCGTGACGCGGTCGTGCTGAATTCTTCGCGACGCCTCTTCCAATGCCATCTGCGCCTGTTTCGACTTACTCATCCGAGCCTGGCGAGCTGGAGTCGTGTGAACACCACCTCCGAAGAACACACCGACAGGCGTTCCCGGCATCTCCCCCGCGTCACCGCCGCGCTCCTCCGGTCGCTCCTCCTTCACCGCCACCGACCCTCTCGCGCCTCGACCCCTCGTCGGCGTCCTCGGCGTCTTCCGCTCGGCCTGCGCGTCGCTCATCGCGACATCACCGATCGAGCTTTCCGCGGCGTCTCGCGGCGCCTTTCCCTTCCCGGGCGTCGCCGATACCCGCGTCGCGCGTCTCCGCGTGGCCCCGGGCTCGCCGTCGCCGTCGCCGTCGCCATCCTTCTCTCCCGTCGCTCGACCGTCTCCACCGTCGCCCTCCGCGCCCGGTTTCGCCGCTGTCGCATCGGCCGCGGTAGCCCCGCGCGCCGCGCCGCGTCCGGACGTCCGTCTCCGGCTCACCGGCGTCGCGCGCGCGTCCGAGGAACCGTCGGCCGCCGCCGCGCGCGTCCCGCGCGCGGTGCTCCGCGATTTCGCACCGCTCGCGCCGCGTATGCTCCCGAGTCTCGACGTGGACGACTGCGGGGGTGGCTTTTCCTCGTCCGCCATCGCTCGAGACGCGCGCGACGTGGACGCGCGCGCGTGTGACGACGTGACCGGCGCGTCCGTCGATCGGCCGTCGCGCACTTTCGAAGGCTGTTTGTAGATATGTTCAAAAGTGGTGGTGTATGTCTTTCAAGTCCGAGAAACGAATCGGTGGATAAAAACGTACCCACGTCCCGCGCGACCGGACGGCGACGCCAGCGGCGCCGGACGGCGACGCGCGGGCCGACCGCGCGCGCGGCGGGCGCGCGCGAGCTCGTTCGCGCGAGCGTCGCGTTCGCGCGCGCGGTGGACGGCGTGGACGCACGCGAGCGCGCGAAAGATAGATGGGCAAAAGCACAGCCGCGAGCGGACGCTCGAACGCGGGCGGCGGCGGCGGCGAAGCCGCCCCGTGGGGGGGCGGTATGGTGAGCGCGCACGATGTGGCCATGGTGCAGAGTCTTTTGGAGCGATCGCTCCGGCTGTACATGTCCAAGGAGGAGGTCGTGAAGCACCTGGAGGAGACGGCTAAGATTGAGCCGACTTTCACGCGCTTGGTGTGGTCGCAGTTGGAGAAGAGTAATCCGGAGTTTTTCAAGGCGTACCACATGATGGTGCAGTTGAAGAGTCAGATCATACGATTTAACGCCGTGTTGGAGAAACAGTACGAGTGGTTGAGGAAGAATGGGAAGATCAAAGAGAGGACGGAGGACGAGGGCGCGCCGACGCCGACGCCGACGGCGGTGACGCGCGAGCCGAGAGCCGAGATGGACGCGAAGGCAACGTCGACGAAGGGAGCGAAGAGACCAAAGAGTACGCCGATGTCATCGTCGAAGGCGCCGGATGCGGTGCAGACGCCGAGAGCGACGAACGCGTCGGGGGCGAAGGTGACGGAGTTGCCAGTGCTCTCGCCGGGGACGATGGCGGGTTGGTCTCAGCCGTTCCCCGAAGCGGCAAACGCATCACCGTTCACGCAAGCGCCCGTGGTGACACCGTATCAAGCGCATCCAGAACTCAGCGAAGAGATTTCTCAATTGCTCGCGCAGACGCCAGCCATGAACGCGTCGGACTTGCAAGTGGACTTTGAGAAGCACTTCGACGGGCGAGCGCACCCGCTCTTCCCTCCAGACAGCGCGCCCGGCACCGATCTTTCTCGCGATTTCGCACTGGAAGACGTGGCAGAATTCGACTTATGATTGATTAATTCCTGTTGATAAATAGCATCGCGTAGTCCATTCATTTAATACACACACCGACCCCCAGCTCAGCGCGCTCGACGAGCTCGATTCCCTCTCCACCTCCCTCACACGTTCACGCCCCGGCCTCTCGCATGCCACTGCGTCACCTGAAACGCGTGCGCGTGCAATTTAACCCGCTTGATCCGCGCTGCACCGCCGCTCGCGAGTTCTTATCCCGCTTGACGTCCGCGAAAGCGAACGCATCGAACCCTGAGTGTTCGATCGAACCGCGCGTGCGCAACGACGACGCCCCGCCCGTCGTCGGCGTCGAGTTCGCGAGCGGACAGAAGGACCAGTTCAACGTCCATCGCATGACTGTGAACGACATCGAGAGAAGAATCAAGAACGTGAGCGATCAGTTGGCGGTGGAGCAGGCGCTCGGGGACGCGGGGCGAAAGTTTTCAGAGATGCAGTTTGACGTCAAGGGCACGTGAGGATGAACGAAGACAGACCGATGGAGGGTTCGATCGTGCAGGGGGAAGCGCTTCGCCGACGCGCGCTGGAACACCGGGCGCGGTGGGAGGCGCAGCGGAAGAGGGAGGAAGAGAGGCGCGAGCGCGAGCGGGAGGACGAAGCCGTCGCGCGAGCGCTTCGAGCGCGTGGAGAGGCGACGACCGCCGTAGGCTCGAACACGAACGGAAACGCGAACGACGGCGAGAGAGCAGAGGGAGAGGAAGAAGAAGAGAGAGTCTGTAGGATTTGTTTCGCCGGTGAAGACGCCGGAAGATTATTTTCTCCATGCCTGTGTCGAGGGTCGATGGGACTGGTGCACGTCGACTGCCTCAACGAGTGGCGAAGCATGAGCCGTAATCCGAGGAGCTTTTACGGATGCGATCAGTGTGGATATCAGTACAATCTCGAACGTACGAGAGCGGCGCGGTACCTCGAACGCGAGGAACCGGCGCTCGTGCTCGCCGCCCTCGGCGTCGTCACGTTGACAGTCGTCGCGGCGGTGACTTGTCGGCTCTCGAGCCACGCGCTCTTTTACGCCTTGACTCGCCTTCGCGGCGTTCTGGACAGTCGACGCGCGTTTCCGAGACTCTCGGAGACGCTTCGCGGCATCACGGCGGAGGGCATCACGACGCATCGAGGCGTCACACTCCACGTCTCTCCGTGTTACGTCGAGGTGCTCTTCTACCGTCTCGTCCGATGGGTCCCTCCCTGGCGAGACTTGCGTCGCCTCGACACCTCCTGGATCCACTCCCCGTCCCTCGCTGGCACTCACGCTCACCTCGACGCGCTCACCGGCGGTTTTTTCACCGTCGGTCTCATCGCCTTTTGCGTCAGCATGTTTCGAAAATTCCGCCTCCTCGGCGCGCGCCGCGCCGCCGAGTACGTCGGTCCCGGTCTCGCCGTCACGTTTCTCGCCCACGGGTCGAAAGGTTTACGCCTCCCGCTCTTCGCCGGCGCTCTCTACGCGTACGCCCGACTCCACGCCGCGGCGAAAACGCAGAGTCGAGCCTTACTCACGCGTCTCGGCCAACGCGTCTTAGAAGTCTCCAGGTAGTAATATCGACGACGACGCCTCTGGTGTGACCTCTAACCACCCCGCGCGCCCATCGCGCTCGCGCCACGCGTCGACGCGCCGTCTCGGTAAAACCAACGCGAGACGCTCGTGCGAATATTCACGCGCGCGCGCGCGGCGTCGAAAACGACGTGCGCGCGTAGCGCGCGCGCGCACGCGGCGTTCCCATCTGAGACGCGAGACGACCGCCGCGCGTCATGTCCGACGACGACGACTACGGGTTCACGTACTCGGACGAGGACGAGTGCGATGAGGAGGAGGTGGACGTGGAGAACGCGTATTATAACGCCAAAGGTGCGCGCGCGGGAGGGATCGATCGCGGTCGCGCGAGAGAGGGAACGCGAGGAAGAGATGCGCGCGCGCATTTTCCTTCTTTAGACCGAGAGAGAGAAGAGGTGGGAAAGATTGCGCCGACTGACGCGTCCGAACGACGACTCGCCGCGCGCGTAGGTTTGCTCGAGGATGGAGGGCGTGAACATGCACTGGATGCGTTCGCGGAGGTCATCTCCATGGAGCGCGAGAAGGGTGAGTGGGGGTTCAAGGCGTTGAAACAAATTGTAAAGTTGTTGTATAAAATGGGCGACGTCGAGAAGATGTTGGAGAGATACAAAGAGCTCTTGACGTACGTCAACGACGCGGTGACGAGAAATTACAGCGAAAAAGTGCTCAATTCCATCTTGGACGACATCGGAACGAATGAGGACATGGGATTTTTACAAGAGTTTTACGAGACGACGTTGAAGAAATTAGAAGAGACGAAAAACGAACGCCTGTGGTTTAAGACGAATCTCAAACTGTGCGCGCTCCTCTTTGACTCGAAGGAGTTCCCACAGATGCAACTCATCCTGAGAGAATTACACAAGAGTTGTCAAAACGAGGACGGCACGCTCGATCAGCGCAAGGGGACGCAATTGTTGGAGGTGTATTCCATCGAGATTCAAATGTACACGGCGCAAAAAAACACGAAAAAGCTCAAAGACTTGTACGTCAAGGCGTTACAAGTCACCTCGGCCATTCCCCATCCGCGCATCTCGGGCGTCATTCGTGAGTGCGGCGGGAAGATGTACATGTCAGAGCGTCAGTGGGAGCTCGCGGCGACTGATTTTTTCGAAGCCTTCAAGTCGTACGACGAAGCCGGAAGCGACCGCCGCGTGCAGTGCCTGAAATACCTCGTCTTGGCCAACATGCTGATGGAGAGTGCGGTGGATCCCTTTGACGCGCAGGAGGTGAAACCGTACAGAGACGATCCCGACGTCACCGCCATGCGCGCCCTCGTCGGCGCGTATCAACGCAACGACATCACCACCTTTGAACGTCTTCTCTCCGCCCACCGCGCCCGCGTCATGGGCGACGACTTTATCCGCGACTACATCGAAGACTTGCTCAAAAACATTCGCACGCAGGTGCTCCTCAACCTCATCAAACCGTACACCACCATCACCATTCCGCACATCTCCACCGAGCTCAACATTCCAGAGACCGACGTCGAGGCGCTCGTCGTCGCGTTAATCCTCGACGAACGCGTCGACGCGCGCGTCGATCAGCTCGCCGGCGTCGTGCGCATTCGCCGCCGCGCGCGAGACGCCGACGACGCCGACGACGCCGACAACGCGCGCGCGCGCGGACTCGCGCGATGGGCCGACCGGCTTCGTCGCCTCCACGCCGCCGTCTCCGGTCGACTCGTGTCCAATCCACGCGCGTGACCGCGTTGTAATCATTCAATCAATCAAATCATTCGACCCTTCGCGTTCGGCGCCCTCGGCGCCTCTGCGCCGGCTGGAGATCGACAAAATGACGTGATGAAGAGTGAAGATCTGCGCACCGCACACGCCCGCGCGTCTCGTGCGCACACGACCGGTCGTCATGCGCCGGGCAACGCAGAGACAACGCGTCGCGTTCGCGCGCATCGCGCTCGCGCTCGTCCTCGTCGTCGCGTCGTCGGCGTCGTCGGCGCGCGCCTTTTATCTTCCGGGCGTCGCCCCGATCGATTACGAGCGGGATGATTTAGTCTACGTCAAGGTGAATAAACTCTCGAGCGCGGTGACGCAGATGCCGTATGATTACTATTCGTTGCCGTACTGTAAGCCGGACAAGGTGAAACACGCGGCGGAGAATCTCGGAGAGGTGTTGCGAGGGGATCGGATTGAAAATTCTTTATACTCGCTGGAGATGCGCTTCGACGATCAGTGCAAGGTGCAGTGTCGAAAGACGCTGAGTGAGAAGGAGGCGAAGACGATGGAGGGAATGATTCGAGATGAGTATCGAGTGCAGATGATTCTGGATAATTTGCCGGTGGGGATGACGCAGTACGTGACGGATGAAAAGGGAACGAGGAAGCGGTACGAGAGAGGCTTTCCGGTGGGATTTGCGGCAGACGACGGAAAGACGTACGTGAACAATCACGTGCGGTTTACGATTCTCTATCATCGAGATCCGGACACGGATCTGAGTCGAATCGTTGGATTCGAGTGCGTGCCTTTCAGTGTGAATCACAAGTATAAAAAGTGGTCGGATGACGCGCCGACGTTGAAGACGTGCAATCCGAAATCCCAGGTGTACGTCTCCGAGGCGAGCCCGCCGCAAGTGGTCAAGACGGGCGAAGAGATCGTGTACACGTACGACACTCTGTTCAAGGAGAGCGATATTCGTTGGGCAAGTCGTTGGGACACATATCTGTTGATGGTGGACGATGAGATTCATTGGTTTTCCATCGTCAACAGCATGATGATCGTGCTCTTTTTGTCGGTGATGACGGCGCTCATCATGCTTCGAACGTTGCACCGCGATATCACCATGTATAATCAGCTCGAGACGGCGGAAGAGACACAAGAGGAGTCTGGATGGAAGTTGGTCCACGGAGACGTCTTCCGCGTGCCGCCGCATTACTCGTGGTTGTCCGTGTTCACGGGCACCGGCGTGCAGCTCATCTGCATGACAACCGTTACCTTGTTCTTCGCCGTGCTCGGTTTCCTCTCTCCGGCGAACAGAGGTGGGCTCATGACGGCGATGGTGATGCTCTACGTCATCATGAGTTTCATCAACGGGTACGTCAGCGCCTTTTTTTTCCGCATGTTCAAGGGTCAAACGTGGAAGATGAACGCGTTGAAGGCGTCGTTGATGTATCCCGGCATCGTCTTCGCGGTTGGCACCGTGCTGAACATTCTTGTGTGGGGCCAAAAGAGTAGCGGCGCCGTTCCGTTCAGCACGTACTTTGTATTAATGTTTCTTTGGTTCGGTATTTCCGTGCCTTTGACCTTCGTGGGAAGTTACTTGGGATTCAAGAGAGAGCCTTTGGAGGAGCCGGTGAGAACAAACAAGATTCCTCGGCAAATTCCACCGCAGCCTTGGTACATGCGTGACATCCTCTTCATCCTTGTGGGAGGTATTTTGCCGTTCGGTGCGGTGTTCATCGAGCTCTTCTTCATCCTTACGAGCATATGGCTTCAACAATTCTATTACATTTTCGGCTTCCTCGCTCTCGTCTTCATCATTCTCATCGTGACGTGCGCGGAGATCACCGTCGTGATGTGCTACTTCCAACTGTGCACGGAAGATTACAGATGGTGGTGGCGCTCGTTCCTGACAAGCGGTGCCGCCGCGTTCTACATGTTCGCGTACGGTATCGTCTACTACAAGACTAAGCTGGTAGTGACTCACAAGATCACCACGTTCATCTATTTCGGTTACATGACCATCGTGTCGTTTGGATTCTTTATCCTCACGGGTACGGTCGGTTTCTTGGCGTGCTTAGCATTCGTGCGTGCCATTTACGGTAGCGTTAAGATTGACTAGCTTGAGTGCAATCATGAAGTACTGCATCATTTCTATTTATTACAGCGCGCGCCCACTACTTGGTCGCGTCGATTAAAGCCTGAAATTCCGCGCTCTGTTTAGAGTACAAATGCGAGAGCACATTAAACTTCAGCGTCAACATATTGTTCGACTTGCTAAGCGCGTCGTGCGCATTTTTCAATCGTTCGTTCTCGACGAGGAGTCCTTGCAACTCGCTCCTCATGAGATGCAAGTCGTGATCTAAATCTTCGTCGTCGTCAAACGATACTCCGTCCATGTACTCTTCGCGATGTGACGGCGCGCGCGTCACCTCGGCCGCTGATGACTTCGTACGAGCCGGGGGAGGGGAGCGGTTTTCACACTTGCAAAGCACAGCGACTAATTCCGCAATTTCCGCATTCTCATCTGCACTTCGCGTCTCAGCCACGGCGCTGCCACTCGCCAGGGGCGAATGCGCATTGAACTGCTCAGACGTTATTTTGATAAAGTAGTTGACGAATTCAGAATACGTCACGACACGTTTCTTGTCGATGGACATCGCTTTGAAGACGGTGGCGACCATCTTTTTCGTTTTCTCGGCGCTGTCGGTAATGTTGCTACCGGCGTCGAGCGACATAGCGATGTCTGCGTTTTCGCTCAACTCGTCGAGGAACTCCTGCATCACGATTCGTTCCCTCTTTTCGTAATCAATGAGCTTGTACACGTCACGAAGATAGGCTTTGACGACCAGTAAATCAACATCATTAATGTAGCTCAAATTCTCTTCTTTACGCTCCTTCTCGCTCTTCCTCAAGCCAGCCTTGAGCGCTTGTTTGCTTATGAACCGCACCCCTCGTCTGAAGGCACTCATGCTTCTGACGCGAGATTTGTCCGCTGATTCGAGAAGCGCATTCTTCTCCTCTCTAGTGAGCCTGTTGAGCGCTTGATTTTCATTCGCCGTCTGACGAGCGGTGAAGTATTGCACGAACTCGTCGAATGAGACGCTCTTGTTCTGGTCGGCGTCCATGCGCGAAAATACTTCGCTCACAATCTGCGAGACATACTCTCCCGCGGACGTCCCTTCATCCAGCAGATTACCGATCTCTGGGTTCACGTGCAACGCAGACAAAAACTCTACGAGTGTGATCTCCTCGTTTTCATCGTAATCGATCAAATTGAACACCCTTTTGAGGTAATCCGCGTCGACGACGGGCTGTTGCACCTTCGGCGCAGCCGCAGCTTTCGGAATCGATTCCTTCCTTCTTATGGACGATCTCGAATCTGTCGATGTCGCCAGCTCTGGTTTCGTCTCTGGAATGGGCTCACTCGTCACCTCGTTCCGCGCCAGCTTCTCTCTCTCCGAACTTTTCGCACTTCTGTTTGACGTTGAGTCTGGTAGAGAACTCTTCTCGCTGACGTCGTCGTCCTTCTTCTTCTTTGACGTCTTCTTCGTCGCTTGCTCCTTGGTCATCTTCTTCATTCGCTTCTTCGTTTCGTTTTCGCTCATCATAAACAGCGCCAAAAACTCATCCACGCTCACCCAGCTCTGACTCGCTCGCTGCAACGAATCGAAGACGGCGTCCAACATCTCCCCCGTCGTAAAATCCTCCGTCGCCGCTTGCATGACATCCGTCATCTTCGGATCGCCCCTCAATCGCTCGAGAAACTCCTCCACCATGATCTTCCCTCTCTTTCCATCGTCCAGTTTCGCGAAGCACTCTCGCAGGGTCTTCTCCCGCACGATCATTCGTCGCGCGTTCGGGCCCGTTGCGATCGGCCTCGGGGCGGGTCGACCTCCGGTCGCGTCTCGCTCCTTCGTCGACGTCCCGTTCGCGCTCACGCCGCGCTCACCGCGGGAACGCGCATCGGCACCATCGTGCGAGACGCGCCTCGGCGCGCCTCGCGGATCGTCGCGCGGTCGTATCCGCGACATGGTCTGCGACGGAGAGAATTCAATTTGCGAGTTTAAAGTGGTGCCTCCTCCGGTGATGGCTTGTTTTTTTATGGCGTCAAAATCGATGCCGTACGTATCGGACGTCCGATACCTGCTGTCAGGTGTTTTTCGAGCGCTACGTCATCGCCGTCGACCGACGCGACGTTCGCGCGCGCGAGTGTGCGACGATCGACGCGCGAAGAGAGCGCGACGATGACGACGACGACGACGACGCGTTCGATGATGTCGACGGCTGCGCGCGCCGCGGCGGTGACCTCGGGCGCGTCTGTGAGACGCTCGATGAGGACCGGGCGCGGGGCGCGAGTCGCGCGGGACGCGGGGAAGCGACGAGGCATCGGTGACATCCTCGACGACGAGTTCAACTCGGACGGGAAAAAGAAGGAGAAGAGCAAGGGTAAGCGCGCGGGCGACGGTGGGGCGCAGTTCGATCGCGCGGCGTCGACGAGAGGGGCGGACGGGGAGCGATGGATAAAGGTGGGCAATGTGTCCGAGTTGGAGGAGAAGCCGATCAAGGCGTTGGTCCTGGCGAACGGGAACTTTTGCATGGTGAAGTACGGTTCGATGGTGTTCATCACGGCGTGTAACTCGACGGCGTATCAGTACCCGCTGATTGATGGCGAGTTGTTCGAGGGACCGTCGGGGGCGGCGATTCGCGTGCCGCTGGACGGAACTGAGTACGATTTGACCACGGGAGACGTCATCACGTGGTGCCCGCAAAATAATATGATGCGTAAGTTTTTGGGTGGGCTGAAGAAGGCGGCGACGCCTGTGCCGCTCCCGGTGTACCCGACGAAGATTAACGACGACGGCGACGTGTTCACGTACTTTGTCTGAGCGTCGCGTCTACACAACAATTCGCGCGTCCTATTAAATCGCTAATGCTACATTCATTCATTCATTCATTGTCAAATTTGTTTTTTGCCCTTTGCCTTTGTCGTCCTCTTTTGCACGAATTGCATGCCGATGCTCTTGGCTACTTTTTGAGCGCCGCCGAAACGCTTGAGTGCGTTGACGATGTCCATGCGACCTCCTGCGCTGAGCGCCTTTTGCGAAGGCATGCAATCGGGATTTTGCCGCACGTCGGGATCGTCCGAGTTCGCGATAAAATCTTTGATCTCCAATTCGAGCGTGCTGAGCGTCCAATACCCGCGAGGGCGCGATTTTGATCCAGTCCATTGCAACATGTTCCCAACCTTGACGAAGCCGCCGAGACTTTCAATCTGTTGCACGGCGTCCCAGTGATTGCCATCGCGGAGCTGCTGCCTAGTGGGCATGGTTTCGTCCTCACCGAAACCAAGACCGAGGAGGGTTTCTTTCAGTTCACGTAGTTTCCTCTTCTGTACCTCGGTGCGAAGTTTTTTATCAGCCTCATCGAGGTACGCGTCCGACATCTCCTCGATGACGTCCTCCTCGTCCATGGACATGGATGACCCTTTCATCACGATATCGGCGACTTTGACGTCGATGCCCGTGAACGATTCGACCTCTTTGTTTGCGATGCTCTCCACGAAATCTCTCGATTGCTCCAGCATGCTCGAAATCTCCTCGAAAACGATGCGTTCGTTGAGCGGATCCACCGTGTTGCTCGCGTCTCGACGAATGTTTTGCACGACACCCTCGATGGCAAACTTCAGAACCGAGGCTCGAGAATCGTCGGAGGCAGCCACTAACCACTTACCCTGGAGCGCACCAAACTTCGGGTTCTGTAAAATGCGAAACTGTATCTCGTAACGGTCATCTTTTTGTACGACATCCATCGCCGTCGATTCTTCCACGCAATGGAAAAGTTCGCACTTGAGAAACACGTGTCGCAGTCTCAATCTCTTGATGTTTTCCGAATCGGCGCGAGACATCGCGTCCGCGTTGTAACGCTGGATGTACTCCGTGTGCATGAGATGTGGCACGAATTTCGGCATGTTGTCGTAATTTGTCAACAGTTCCCACACCAGCGCGGGCGGTGCCTCGATGCGCACCGCGGCCAACGCTCGGCGGTGCAGTAAACTCTCTGTGTCGTAACGACGCATGTGCACTTCGAGTGCGCCTGAGTTTTCAAAAGGCGTAATATCACTCGAGAACCATTTCCCGCTCTGCGTTCTCCCACCTATGGCTTGCCAGCTCTTCGGCGCTTCGGACGCCTTGGCGCCGTTCTGCTGTTCGCTCCTCGGCCGCATGCGCACACCGTTCGCCGCGGCGTCTTCGTCTTGACTCGAATCTGCGCTCGGTATGGGTACGTTGACTTCGCTCAATCCGAGGTATTCGCTCGATTTTAACGCGAGCGGGTCTTTTTTACCGTCTAAATCGCTGCGCCGCGCACTGAAAGGGGTCTCAAGCTGCGGTAAAAATCCCGGAGATCGCAGTCTTCTCTGATCTCTCTTCACCGCTTGCCTCGTAATGCTCGCGCTGATGAACGGGATGCTCTCGTCAACGGCTCGCTGCAAAACTTTCACGGGCACTTTGTACCGAGTCGGTCGTAATTCCGCCCGATACTCTACTCTACACTTGTACGACTCGCCGAAAATGGGGAGAATGGCAAACGAACCGACGAGCGTAAACTCACTCCTCTCGTCGACATTTCTCGCCAAAAATCCAATCTTACCAGGACCGTTCTCCCAGTTCGGCGGTCCTCTGGACTTATCGACGATGCGCACACTCACCGTATTCAGCATTCTCGGCGTGAACAGCGTGTAATCCATCGCCAACATGCGCACCTCTGTCTCCGCCGACGCGTACTGCTTCGGTCCTCGCCTCGACACCAACAACGTCGGCACAAAATCCGACAAATTCTCCCCGTTCGACAGACACGTCCACACCGATTCAGGCGACGCGTTTATTTCCATTCGCGTCACCACCACCGCGTCCTCTTCCTCCTCTTCCTCCTCGTTTTCGTCTTCATCCGCCGGGACGGCGTCCGCGTCGGCGTCTCCTCCGACGCGTCCCGACGCCTCCGTCCTCTCGTTCGCCTCCCTGGACGACGACGCGCGAACGACCACACTCGTCCTCGCCCTCGACCACGCGCCGACGCGCGCGTCATCGCCATCGTCGTCGTCGTCGTCGTCTCCCATCGCCATCGCGCGCGCGCCCATCCATCGCCTCCTCCCGACCGTCACCCCGCGCCCACACCGCGACCTCCCACCGTCGCGCCGCGACGCCGACGCCGACGCCGACGCCGACGCCGCGCGCGACGCCGACGCCGCGCGCGACGCCATCGCCCGTCGACCGACGACTGCCGACCGACCGATCGATCGACCGCCCGCCCCTCGCGCGCGCGTCTCGCACGCACCACCCCCGACCGACGGTATGTGGACGTTTAGTATGTACACTATGTACCGTACCCTCCTATGTAAGTAAAAATTAATTAGGGAACTGACGGTACGTATGTATCCCCGCCTGTCCACGAGAGGCTCAGGCTCTATCTAATAGATAGGCTACAATAGACAGTAAATAGGTACCATGGACTCATACGCGCGCGCTCCAAAAGGACGTCCCCGTGCGACGTCGCCGCGCCCGCGCGTCCCCCCCCCCGAATCCGACGTGTCGTGATGCCCCGAGGGGCGCCGTTCGCCGATCGCGACTCGTCCCGCGAGTGACGCGCGCGGCGCCCTCGCGCGGGCGAGAGGCGCGGTGCGCATCACTCGCGCGCGCGGCGTCGAACGGTGCGGCTCGGTGCTTGGCGCGCGTCTCGTCTCGTCTCGTCTCGTCTCGTCGGGTGGATGGCGACGGCGACCGCGCGACGGGCGTTCGAGGACGCGGACGCGAGGACGCGTGTTTTTCGCGCCTCGGTGTCGTCGTCCTCGTCCGCGCCGACGCGTCCTCGCGGTGGTGGTGGTGGTGGCGCGGACGATGCAAACCTCGAGCGGTGGGATGGATGATGCGGGACCGCGATCGGGCGCGCGTGCGCGCGCGTGGGTGCGCGCGCGAGGACGCGGAGTGCGCGCGAGGCGGTGGATGGTGATGAAGGAAAATAGTGGCGTCGTGTATCGCGGACGGCGCGCGCGGAGACGTGGACGCGAGGATGCGGTGGCGCGCGTGGGAGGCGGTGAACCCACGGGGAAACGGTGCTGACGAGACTGACGCACGGGCGATTGTCGCGCGGATGTAGTTTACTCATGTCGACGACGACGGCGCGCGGTGCCGCCTCGGCGGTGTCGATTCGATCGTCGAGAAATAAATGTGCGTGTGCGTTCGCGACTCGGTCGACGCGCGCGGTCGCGGAGGGTGACCGACGCGCGAGGATGATGATGCGATCTCGGCGGGAGAGTCGTTATCGAAAAGTCGATAAGGTGGATGAAACGAAACCTAAATAAAGGGCGGGTCGCGAGAGCGGGTCGCGCGCGCGAGGCGTGCGGGCGCGGTGGGGGATGGCACGCGGACAAGTGAACGAGAAGCGTGTGATGAGGGCGTGTGAGCGATCGGCGCGCGCGTGGAGGGTGGATTGACGGAGATGTGACGCGAGAGAGAGGCGAGAGTGACGCGCGCGCGCGCGTCTGTTTAAACGGAGCGAGACGACTGACGACGGATTGTGCACTTTTTGGTGGTTTTACGACGCGCAGTTTTAGGCGATGTCCGCAAGGGCACTTCGGCGCGAGCCGCTGTGCGTCGTGCGGACTCGACGCGACGCGTTGCGGTTGCGCGCGCGACGCAACGAGGCGACGAGCAGCAGACGCGCGCCATCGCGGACGCGTCGGCGAGCTCGGCGTCTTCCTCGAGCGCCGATGCGCTCACGAAGTACGTCTCCGAGCGCGGGGGTAAGCGTGTGATCCGTAAGGTTCTCATCGCGAACAACGGTATGGCTGCGACGAAGAGCATCCTCTCGATGCGTCGCTGGGCTTTCAACACGTTTGGCGACGACCACGCCATTCAGTTCTTGGCCATGGCGACGCCGGAAGACATCGCCGCGAACGCCGAATTCATCCGCTTCGCGGACGATTACGTTGAAGTTCCAGGTGGTTCCAACAAGAACAACTACGCGAACGTGCCGCTCATTACAGAAATAGCGAAGCGTGAAGGTGTGGACGCCGTGTGGCCGGGTTGGGGTCACGCGTCCGAAAACCCGAAGCTCCCGACTTCGCTCAAGGCGATTGGTGTGCAATTCATCGGTCCGACCGCGCCCGTGATGAGTGTGTTGGGTGATAAGATTGCGGCGAACATTTTGGCGCAAACTGCGAAGGTGCCGTCCATCCCGTGGTCTGGTGACGGTCTCGAAGCCAACTTGACCGCAGAGGGTACCATTCCGGATGAAATTTTCAACAAGGCGATGGTCACCACCGTCGACGAGTGCCTCGAGGCGGCGAGACGTATTGGTTTCCCGGTCATGTTGAAGGCGTCCGAAGGTGGTGGAGGTAAGGGTATCCGTATGAGCGCGGACGAGGAACAGCTCCGCACGAACTTTGAGCAAGTCAAGGCGGAGGTTCCGGGTTCGCCGATGTTCATGATGCAGCTCTGTACGCAAGCGCGTCACTTGGAGGTGCAAATCGTCGGTGATGAGTACGGTAACGCTATCGCGCTTAACGGTCGTGATTGCTCCACGCAGCGTCGTTTCCAGAAGATTTTCGAGGAAGGTCCTCCGACCATTGCGAAGCCGGAAATTTTCAGAGAGATGGAAAAGGCGGCGCAGCGTTTGACGAAGAACATTGGTTACATCGGTGCCGGTACCGTCGAGTACTTGTACAACGCGGAAACCGACAAGTACTTCTTCTTGGAGCTTAACCCGCGTTTGCAGGTTGAGCACCCGGTCACGGAAGGTATCACCGGAGTGAACCTCCCGGCGACGCAGTTGCAAGTTGCCATGGGTATCCCGCTTCACCGCATTCCCGAAATCAGGAACTTCTACGGTCGCGACACCGAGACCACGGACGAAATCGACTTCATACAAGAAGATTACATCATGCCGAACTCTCACGTCATCGCCGCGCGTATCACCGCCGAAAACCCGGATGAAGGTTTCAAGCCGACGTCTGGTGGCATTGAGCGCGTCCAATTCCAGTCTACACCCAACGTGTGGGGTTACTTCTCCGTCGGCGCGAACGGTGGTGTTCACGAGTTTGCCGATTCTCAGTTTGGTCACATTTTCGCTTCTGGTCGCAACCGTAACGAAGCGCGCAAGGCGCTCGTTCTTGCCCTCAAGGGTATGGTTGTGCGCGGTGAAATCCGCACTGCCGTCGAGTACTTGGTGCAACTTCTTGAAACCGATGAGTTCAAGGATAACACTATCGATACCTCATGGTTGGATGGCTTGATTGCGAAGAAGGAAATTGCGAACAACCAAGATGCGCACATGATTGTTTTCGGTGCTGCCCTCTTCCGTGCGTTCAACATGGCGAAGGCGGAAGAAGCGGCTTTCACTGAGTTCTGGCAGAAGGGTCAAGTGTCTGTTCAAGGCGTCGACAAGTTGATTCGCTTCCCGGTCGAGCTCACGTACCAAGACATCAAGTACACCTTCGAAGTGACCAGAAACGGTCCGGATACCTTCACTGTGGAGACTCCTGAAGGACAGAAGTTTGAATCCAAGATACGCGAGCGACCGGATGGCGCTCTCGTCGCGATGTTCGGCGGTGAGCAACACGAAATTGAAGGTCTTGAGGAGCCGCTCGGCTTGAGAATGATTCTCGATGGTCAAACTTGGTTGTTGCCGAACGTTTTCGATCCGTCTGAGCTTCGCACCGATGTCACGGGTAAGCTCATCAGATTCCTCCAAGAAGACGGCGCCGAGGTTGTTGCCGGCAAGCCGTTCGCTGAGGTTGAAGCGATGAAGATGGTTATGCCTCTAATTGCTACTGAAAGCGGTAAGGTTTCTCACGCTAAGGCGGGCGGTGCTGTTATCGAAGCTGGTGACTTGCTTGCGACCCTTGAATTGAAGGATCCGAGCAAGGTGAAGAAGATCAGCACTTTCAGCGGTGAGCTCCGAGTTCCGGAAGTCGCCGATGCTGCTGCCACCCCTGAAGAAAAGCTCGAGGCCGCCGTGACGCGCGTCAACATGTTCTTGGATGGTTATTCTTTGGACGGGGAAGAGTGTATCTCTGAACTCTTCAACGCGCTCACTGCTCTCCCGGCTGACCAAGGCAGGTGGGAGCGGGCCACGGATGTCTTGGAGCAAGTCATCTCTCGCTACTTGAGTGTCGAGTCTGTCTTCGAAGGTAAGAAGCTCGACGCTGTCATGCAACAACTGATTCGTGCAAACAACAGCAACTTGACGCCGGTGTTGAACCAAGTGCGAGCTCACATGCGCTCGAAGGAGCGACAAGAATTCATTGTGTCTTTGTTGAAGCAAGCGCCGACGCTGCCGCAGCGAGTCCTCGCCCGAGGCCCCATCTCTTGGGCGGATGATCACGCGCCGATCTCTGACTCTCTCCGCAGCAACATTGAGCGTTTATCTAACCTTAGTGGAACTGAGTACGGAGATGTCGCGCTTGAGGCCTCCAACATTCTCATTGAGCGACGGTTGCCCTCCATCGACAAGCGTTTGGAAGAACTGAAGAGAATCTTGCTCGGTGCGGCGCCCTTGGCGCGAGCCTGGGGCAGCGCGCAAGCGGGTGACCTCCAGTCGTTGGTGGAATCGCCGACCCTCGCAGTCGATTTGCTCCCGGCACTCTTCTCGGACAGCGATGAGAAGGTGCAAGATGCTTCCCTCGAAGTGTACGCCAAGCGTGTTTTCAGAGCTCACAACGTCATCAGCACGGCTGTGTCGAGAGATGATGGTATGACATCCATCGCTTGGAACTTCAAGTTCAACACGTTCCCGGATGAGAGCCCGCTTCGTTGCGGTCTTTTGGCCCGCGTCGACAACGTCATGGACGCAAAAGCGCGATTCCCGGCGATGTTGGATCGTCTTGAAGCGAACATAAAGGAAGCTGGTGCGCAAAGCGACGGCAGCTCGACGTTGCACGTCATTCACGTTGCGATCTGCAAGCAAACGTCGGACTCTTCTGTTCCGGGTGAACTCGAAGCATTCATCGCGACGCAAAAGTCAAGACTTGAGGCTATGGGCATCAAGTTCGTGAACGTGCTCGTCTACGCCGATCTCGAGCTCCCGTCGTACTACACCTTCCACTCTCAAAAAGATTTCAAGGAAGACATGTTGTACCGAGGTGAACGCCCGACGGTTGCTCACTTGCTTGAGCTCGCGCGACTTGAGAACTACTCCTTGACTCGTCTTCCGACGGTCAACCGTGATCTCCACATGTATGTCGGTGAATCTTCGACGGGCTCTCGCCGTGGCCCGGCCAAGCACTTGTTGCTTCGTCGTCTCTCTCACTCCAAGGACACTATGGAAGGCGGTTTGGAGCGTGTGCTTAACAAGGCTGTCGAAGCTTTGTCCCTTTCCATGATGGACAGCCGCGCCAAGGGAGTTTCCTCGTCCAGAATTTACGTCAACTTCTTGCCGCATCTCGAACAACAAAGCATGGTCGCAGCGGTCGCCGCTCTCAAGGCGAAGCTCTCCGACTTCATCAGCCGTGAGTCCGCCACGCTTCTTGCGCGACGTGTCGACGAAATTGAGATTCGTATCCGTGTTGGCAAGGAAAAGGTCCCGCTCAGATTGGTCGCAACTTCCATGTCTGGCCAATGGCTCAAGGTTGACATGTACAAGGAATCCTTGGACTCGACCACTGGCAAGGCCGAACAATTCTGCCTCATTGGCCCCGATGGTGAAGAGCAAGCGTGCTTCCTCGAGCCGTACCCGCAACCGGGTGCATTGCAACAAAAACGTGCCGTCGCTCGCGCCATTGGCACCACGTACATTTTCGACTTCCTCGGTCTCTTCGAAAAGGCTTTGGTCCTTGACTGGCGTGCGCACGTTGCTGACGTTGGCGGTACCATGCCGGTTGACTTTTTCAGCGCCACTGAGCTCGTTCTCGGTGAAGATGGTGTTCTCACGAAGCAAGAGCGTCCGGCTGGCTCCAACAACGTAGGTATGGTCGGCTGGCACTGCTTCATGAAGACGCCCGAGTACCCGGCGGGACGTGAAATGGTCATCGTCGGTAACGACTGTACGTTCATGTCCGGCTCATTCGGTGTGAAGGAAGACGATGTGTACGACGCCATTTCGAAGTACGCTCGCAAGTTGGGCTTGCCGAGAGTGTACATTGCGTCGAACTCTGGTGCTCGCATCGGTCTCGTCGAAGAGCTCAAGCCGTATTTCAAGGTTGCCTGGAACGACGATTCCAACCCGGGCATGGGATTCAAGTACTTGTACTTGACCAAGGATGATTACAAGGCGTTCCCGGAGGGAACTGTCGCCGCTGAAGAAGTTGTCGACGGTGGTGAGACCCGAATGAAGCTCACCGACATCATCGGTCAAATTCACGGCATCGGTGTTGAAAACTTGCGCGGCTCTGGTATGATTGCCGGCGAGCAATCCGCCGCGTACGCTGATGCCTTTACCTTGTCTTACGTCAGTGGTCGTTCCGTCGGTATCGGAGCGTACTTGTGCCGCTTGGGTCAACGTAACATTCAAATGACGAACGGTCCTCTCATTCTTACAGGTTACCTCGCCTTGAACAAGCTTCTCGGTCGCGAAGTGTACACGAGCCAAGATCAGCTGGGTGGTCCGCAAGTGATGATGCCGAACGGTGTTTCTCACTTGCAAGTTGCGGACGACCAACAAGGCGCGCGAGCCATCTTGAAGTGGCTTTCTTACACTCCGGCGACGGCGTTCACCCGCGCGCCGGCGCTTCGCGTGTCTGACCCGGTCGACCGTGACATTGAGTTCATGCCGACGAAGACGCCGTACGATCCGCGCAACATGCTCGCCGGTGTCAACATGGATGGTTCTTTCGCCAAGGGATTCTTCGATACCAACTCGTGGACCGAGACGTTGCCGGACTGGGGTAAGTCTGTTGTCACCGGTCGCGCCCGTCTCGGCGGTATCCCGTGCGGTGTCATCGCCGTCGAGACTCGCTTGATGGAGCAGCGCATCCCCGCCGATCCGGCCAACCCGGAATCGCGTGAGGCTGTGTTGGCCCAAGCCGGTCAAGTGTGGTTCCCGGATAGCGCTCACAAGACTGCGACTGCCATCCGTGATTTCAACAACGCCGAAAACTTGCCGCTCTTCATTTTCGCCAACTGGCGTGGTTTCAGCGGTGGTACTCGGGATATGTACGGTGAAATCTTGAAGTTCGGTGCGATGATTGTCGACGAGCTTCGCGTGTACCGTCACCCGGTGTTCATCTACATTCCGCCGAACGGCGAACTTCGTGGTGGTGCTTGGGTCGTCGTCGATCCGACCATTAACGAAGCCAGGATGGAGATGTACGCGGATGTGGAATCTAGAGGTGGTATCCTCGAACCGCCGGGTATCTGCGAAGTCAAGTTCCGTTCCAAGGATCAACTCGCGGCGATGCACCGCCTCGACCCGATCCTCGCCACATTGGACGAGGAGCCGGAGGCGAACAAGAACGAGATCAAGAAGCGTGAGGCTGCTCTCTTGCCGATGTACACCCAAGTTGCGCACGAGTTCGCCGACCTTCACGACCGCAGTGGCCGCATGAAGGCGAAGGGCGTGATCCGTGATGTCGTCGAATGGAAGGATGCGCGCCGTTACTTCCACGCTAGACTTACTCGCCGACTTGCTGTCGACGAATTAGCGACCAAGGCGAAGGCGCAACTCGGTGACGTCGAGCTTGAAAAGCCGATCGAAGCCATGATTGAAGACGCCATCGCCGCCACCGGCACCGATGCTAGTGACGACCGTGCCGTCACCGCTTTGCTCGAATCTAACTCTGATCAGGTCATGTCTGACGTCATGGCAAAGGGCCGCGCCGCCAAGGTCGCCCAATACGTGAGTGAATTGAAGGGCCTTGATGCGGAAGAGCTCCGCGCCATTCTGGATTCGATGTAGAAAATTCCACGTAACGCTTTGCAACAACAATACAAAAAAAACAAATTTATTCAACAATTAATGAATTCATTAAAAGTACAAAGCGCTCGCGCGTGGCGCACTCACTGCAAGAGGACGAGAAGTCGTCGGCACAGTGCGGCAGACTGAGCTCTCCAAAGCAAATCGCCGTACGTCAACTTCGGTGAGTGCACACACACGACGAGTGCCGTCGCTAAATCACTAGAAATATCTACATTCGCATGAAGTGCGGCCAATCGGACACTATGATACAGATCCCGTGTGAATCCAACTTCATCGCGCGGTAACGCATATCGCTCATACGCTGCCCTTATCAGGCGTTTGAGCGCCCACATGATAGCTCGCTCCGAACCGTGTCGAAGAGCGTCGGCAACGTCGCCGCGCACGCTAGTGAGCGAGCGCGGTTTCGGTACTCTCGCGCTCGAGGGTAGCAAATCTGGTAGAGGACACCCGCAAATCGTGACGCACTGCGTAGACAGAACAAAGACGTCTACAGAGTGAGCTCCGCTCGAGACGACACTCTCAGCGGAATCCGCAAACTCAAAGCGGACATCAAACTTCTTCACCATGTGCGAAAATCGAAGCGCCAATCGACGCGCCAAATTTTCGCGAATCACATCCTCGGGTACGTCAGCATCGCGCGTCACGACTATCAAATCAACGTCAGAAATCATCGACCGCGCTTCGCCTCGAGCCACCGAGCCCCGACAATATATACCGATCAAGTCATCATCCGTGATGTGTTGACGCACTACATTCGCGCCTTCGAACGCCGCGGCTCGCCACTCGTCGTTCTCCGTAGACATCCAGCCCGATAGTTCGCCCCGTTCCACTTCGCCCGTGCGCGCGTCGCGCGGTAAAACGGCGCCGACGCCTTCATCGACGAGTCCCAACGAAAGGAGTCGCGCGAGTGCATTCGGTCGATCGCTCTTCTCCATCCAGTGCTGAAACTTCCCGGCGACGGTTTCGAGATTCTTTTCGCGAGGACGCGTAAACCGCTGCGTGACGGCGATGGACACACGGTCGCCCAAGCTTTCGGTGTAGTGCGCCCATCGAGGCGGGAACACGAGCACATCACCCGGTTCGATGATGGCTTCCCACGCGCACGCATTCTTGGCGAAATGTCGACCTCTTCGACGAAGCGGATGCCAATTCGGATACAAGCCGATTTGGCCGAGTGCGAACGGCTGATGCAAGAGCATTCTTTTGCGTCCCTCGCCCACTTGCGTCAGCGTCGACCACGACGCGTCAAAGTGCAGCGGCGACACCGACCCCGCCAACGCGAGCCACAGACGTCGTCCCTGCGACTCTACACCCAGCGCCGAGAACGACGCGCTCGCGCCGCCAGCCTCGCACGCGCGCGCCATGTCGGACGCCACGTCGCTTTGCACGTACGCGCCGCCTCGTCCCGACGAGCGCAACACTCTCGCCACCGCCGTCGAAAACGGCATTCGAACCGTCGTGCTCGGCGCCGTGAACGTTCCGTCACGCACCGCTCGGTGCGACTCCTCGCAGTAGACGAACATCCGTCCCTCGTCGACGTCCTCGGAGACGACGCGCGCGTCGCACGCCCACTCGCCGTGCGCCGCCACCAATCCCTCCAGCGTCCAATCTTTCGCCCTCATCCACGCCTCCGCCCCTCCCCGCACGACGAGCGGTTCGCGAAGTCCCGCGAGCGCGGACGAGAGCGCTCTCTCACCCGCGACGCCGCGCGCGCGCACGTCGTCCTCGTATGAAATCTCCGCCACGGGCCCGACCACGCGCGGTTCGTCATCTTCCGCGAGCGGCGGCGGCGTCAGCGGCGTCCGACGCCCGCCCGGCGCGAGTTTAACTCCGAGCGCCACGCGCGCGCGCACGCGCGCGCCGTCCCACGCGTCTCTCGCGCTCGCGCGCGCGTCGGCGAGCATCCGAATGACGGGACGTCGTCGCCTCGTCAGCGTGCAGACGGGCGCGAACGGGACGGGACACCGCGCCTCGCCGCGCGCGGCGAGGATGACCACCGACGGTCGACCGCCTCGCGCGGTGCGAAATCTCTTCAAGGATGCCGTGAATCGCGTCATCGACGCCGAGGTGTCGCCGAAGAAGAGGGAGGGCGCGAGCGAGTACTCGTCGTTTTGGGATGTGGCCAAGGCGATGCAAAAGCGCGCGTCTCGCGCGAGGTTGCGCGCGAGAGAGGCGACGCGTGCGCGCGCGGTGCATCCTCTCCCGGTGTTCTTCGATAAGGATGGTCGAACGGGGGCGTCGGCGGTGTGGTGGCGAGACGCCTTCGCCGTGTCCGCCGCGTTGGACGGCGACGGCGGTCGCGCCGAGTCGGCGGCGGAGGAGAGCGATCTCGGTCACGCCGCTCGAGCGACGCTCTTCTTCGCGCAGGACATGTCTCGGGAGTTACTGTACGATTTACGCGTCGCCACGAATTCGTTGAGCTTTTGGGAGGTGCTCAGAGATCGTCCGCGGGGACAGGCGCGGTTTTTGTTATTCAACACCGGGCCGAGAAATTTCGCGAGTTTGGCGCGAGAGGGCGCGTATCGTTTTTGGTGTCACGCGCGCGCGATACTCACGGGTAAGGATGCAAAGTTCGCGTTACTGAGCGCGAGCGCGCGAGTCATCATCGACGGACGCGTGCGCGCGCTCGGTGAGTTGCAGACGGCGTTGGCGAGCGTCGTCGGGCGCGTGCACAATCACGCCGACAGAATCGCCAACGCGTCGTCGACGGGCACGGTGTCGACGGAGGAGACGCGACAGACCATCATGGACGCCGCGGACGGGTTGTTGGAGTGTTTAGAGGAGGTGCGAGAGTACGCGACGAAATCGAGCGAGACTGTGGGACACTTGGAGCGAGTGACGAGCGCGTCGACGATGACAGCGACGGAGAGCCCGAAATTGTTGAAATCGCTCAGTCGGCTGTCGAGGACCTCGCGCGCGAGAGACGCGATGCCGGATCTACCCGAACCGACACCGAGGTCAGGACGATCGAGCGTGGATTCCGATCACTCCCCGGACCCGGTGCCTCGACCGCCGAGTCGTCTACAACGATTGGCGAGCATGGATTTGAGTCAACACGCCGACGCCGTCGTGGCGCATCGGTTTCGGCAACCGCTCATCGTCGACGGGAAGCCGTGGCCGTTGCCTCGAGTGAACGACACGTTGTGGCAAGCGTTGAATAGGGTGGAGGAGGAGTGGTTGAACGTGCGAGACGCGTCGCACGAAGCATTGGATAGACACGCGAAACCGTCGAAACACGTGCGGCGATGGTTGGTGTACACCGTCGGCGGCGTCTCGCTCGCCGTCGCCGCCGCCGTGACCATTAGACACAGTCGACTGTGCGGAAGCGACGATTTAGAAGACGTCATCCGCGCCTCGCACACCGCCATCGTCACCTTTCTCCGCACGCGTCTGTTCGATCCACTCAAAGAATTACGAGACGAGCTCAAAGCCGCCTTCGTCTCTGACCGTCCCGACGACGCCATCGAGCGTCTCGAGGAGAGCAAAGCCTCCCTCGACCGCATGCTCGGCGAGTACACCCGTCAGGCATCTCGCCCTGGGTACTCGGACTCCCTCTACCGCGCCTACAAAGCTGTCGGCGGCGGTAGTAAAGGCGAGGGTGAGGAACGCGTCGTCGTCGTCCCCGACGCCACGCGTCTCGTCACCGCGCGCGTCGAAGAGGAATTAAAATCCCCCCTCACCAACATGCTCGCCGGCGATCTCATGCAACTCTTACTACTTCAGACGCAGGTGATGAAGGTGGAGATGGAGAGCGCGTTGATGCAGATGGATCAACTCATGCGCGCGAACCGGTTAAACTTTTCCCTCATGGCATGTTTCCCGGCGGCGCTCTTCGCCTACTTCTCCGCGCTCACCCTCAAGGCATCGCTCTCGCTCTCCGTCTATCGTAGACGCGCCAAGCGTCGAGAGGAGATGCGCATGCTCTTACACGAGGCTGAACGAGCGCTGACAAATTTGAAAATTGCCGAGCGTCGAAGCGTGCAACAGGGCATGCTCATTTACGCCCTCGACGCCCTCTACGCCGCCGTTCAGAGGCATCAACACTTGTTCACGCGCGACGAGTGGCGAAGCGTTCGAGTCGATGTGTTAGATCTCGCCGATCCACGCGTTCCGATCGATAATAAATTGGTCACCGTGGCGAGATTGGCGAGAACCAAGGCGCTCGTGCCGGAGCCGCACCGCGTCGCCGGGCGACACCTCTAGCGACGCCGGCGAGCGTTCGTCGACGTCGTCGTCGACGATGATCCCTCGACGCGACGCGACCGACCGTAGTCATCTTAAACTGAACTTCCCATTCCCGCACCACGGTGGTCGCTCGCTGGCGCACCGTCGTCGCGCGCGTCCCGAACACGGCGTCCCCGGTCGGCGGGGGGTCCCCTGGACCGACCGACCGACCGACCGACCGACCGTTTCACGAATCGATCCCTCGCGCGCGTCACCGTGCGACGCGCGCGCGACTCGAGCGTCGCGGTACGTCGAGAACACGGTTGTCATGTTCCGCGTCGTCGCGCGCGCGGCGGCGCGACGCGTGTCCGTGACGACGACGGCGGCGACGGCGACGACGGAATTCAACGCGTCGACGGCATCGCGATGGATCGCGACGACGGCGACGCGTGAGATGGACGTCATCACCGCGAGCGGTGATGGACGCGGGAAAATGGTGTTCGGCGTCGTCGCGTGTGGGTTGGTGGGCGGGGCGTTCGCGTTCGATAAGACGTACGGACCGATGAGTCGACCGGACGAGGATTGGGAAAATTGGTTTCAACATCGAAGGCTGTATTATTCGAGGGAGTTGAACAAGCTGACGTCGTACGCTGCGAGTGGATTCTCAAAGGAGTACAAACAGGATGTGTTTTTCAGTTATGAGCGACGATTGCGAACGTTTTCGCCGCCGGAAAAGGTGTTTGATTACTTTGCGAGTCAGAGGATAAACGGGACGACGTACATGACGCTGAGCGACTTGGTGCGCGCGCTCTTGCCCTTGCATCCCGCTGTCGGGAGCGACGAGACGCGGGCGGGGAAGCTGGCGGGGGAGATCGCGGGTGGGATTTCGAGCGCGAGCGTGGTGACGTCGGAGGTGATGCGGAGTAAGCTGTTTCAACTCTTTGATACGGATAAAAATGGCTTGTACGATTTTTCCGAATATCTCTTCTTCTCCACGCTCGTGAGCATCGATCGACAGCGCGCGACGGCGACGTTTCACAAGTACGACGAGGATGGGAGCGGATCGTTGGATGAAAACGAATTCAGGGCGATGATGAAGGATATCCGTACGCAGACGAGACGCGCGAGCGGCATGCGCACCGGTCTCGACACGGGTTCGAGCAATGTCGACGACATAGGCGGCGGTTTGCTCGATTATTTATTCGGATCAAAGCGCAACAAGCGCCTCAAACTCAGAGATTTTCACGACTTTTTACAAAATTTACGCTGGGAGATGGACGATCTAGAATTTAGGCACTACGACTGCAACAAAAACGGTTGGATCACGCCGCGGGATTTCGGCTACGCCCTCGTCGCCGGATCCAAGGTAGACCAACTCCCGACGTTTTTACGCAGAGTCAAGGAGCTCCCCGGGATCGAGTCCAAGCGTCAGGTCAGTCGCGCCGAGTTTTTAGCCTTCGCTCGCATCGCCAAGCACGGCGACGGCAAGTTTCAAAAGCACATGAAGCAGGTTTCCGACTCGGGCGCGCCAATCACGCGCAAGCGGTTTAAAAAAATGGCCAAGCGCTGCGCCGGCATCAAACTCAGCGACGAGGTGATCAACATCGTCTTCCACATCTTCGACGTCGATGGCGACGACACCTTATCCTACGACGAGTTCTTCAACGCGCTCATCACGTGGAAGTAGTCGCGCGCGCGTGCCCAGACGAGCGGTTTGTTTGTAACTGCTTTTCTCTTCACACTTCACTTCCCGACCTCTCTCGCGTCGTCATGAAACGCGATCGTCGCGCGCGCGTCTCGTTCGAAGATCCCGACGACGACGACAACGAAGATGACGTCGTTCGACACGCGCCCGGGTCCACCGCGGCGCTCGTCGCCGACGTTCTCGCCGCGGAGGGTGCGCAAAAGAAGCGGGACAAATCCATCGCCGACCCGTCTCGCGCGCGCGCCACCGTCTTACCGAGCGGTAGAGACTCGGACGACGACGAACGCGACGATAGTAAAGCGCACGAGGATGTCGTCGACGCGGACGACGCGGATGAACTGGCGAAACGCGCCGTCGGTGCGGCGAAGACGAGGGCGCTGTTGCGGTCGGAGATGGCGGCGGGCGTGCGCGCGAGGGACGACGTCGAGACGAGAGAGGGCGTGGAGGACGCCGAGGAGGGACGAGAGGTGGGCGGGAAAGAGAATGATGGATTCATGGCATTTAATCTGGACGAGGAGCGTCGAGACGGGTACTTTGATGACGATGGGAATTACGTCGAATACGCCGAGGAGAAGGATGAAGCCGACTTGTGGTTGGACAAGGACGCCGAGGTGGACGAGAGATTCGCGAGCGGGGCGATCAAGCGAAGCACGGCGGCGTTGGAGGAAGAGGACGACGCAAAGGCGATGAGCGAGCGTGAGGTGGCAGCGATGCAACACGAGATTGCGGGATACTTGAATCCAGGAGAGACGGTGTTGGGCGCGCTGAAGCGTTTGGGCGGCGGCGCCAAACCGGGAGGCGGGCGCGCGGGTAAAAATAAAGGGAAACCAACGAAAGCGATGAGCGAAGAGGAGAAACGAGTCTTTGACAAATTGACCGAACTCTCGAGCGCGTTGATGGGACAGGGTGAGTACGAGGTGTACACGTTTCGTAAGGAGGCGTTCGAGCGCGCTGCGCGACTCTACGCGCCGACGCCATCCGTCGTCGAGGACGCGGGCGACGGTCAAGACATGTTCGCGGACACGGACGACGAAGAAACGGAGGAGCCCGCACCGGCGGCGAAGAAACCGAAGATGACGGAAGAACCGACACGGGACGAACCGCCGACGGCGTCGAGCGCGTTGGACTTTTCCGCTATGGGCGTCAAGGCGCTCAAGGCGTACGTCGTCGCGCACGGACGCGCGGTCAGCGATCACATCGCCGAGAAGAGCGAATTGGTGTCGCTCGCGCGATCGTGCCCACCCGCCGTCGTACCGGAGGGATACGTCTGGAACGTCGAACATTCGATGTACTACTCCGAGGCGAGCGACTTGTTTTTCGACCACTCGAAGAATTTGTTTACGGATGGCAAACACACGTGGTGGACGTACGACGCGCAGCACGGATTCGTAGAGTTGCGCGGCTAATAGAAGAATTGTATTAAAAGAACATGAATATCACGACTCGAAAATTCGTCGAGACGCGTCGAACGTCGCTCCCACGCTTCGATACAAGGCGGAGTTTTCCTCATCCTTTGCCTTTTGTTCCTCCGTCGGCCGTTCGGGATCCGCCACCTCGTACGCCTGCGCGTTCAGAATGTACAGCGTACCGTCCACGATGGACACCGACGTGTACACGCGCTTATTTCCATACGTCGTGATCAACCGATACTCGTAATCATAAAAAACCGCCCCAGATTTCTCTCCTCGTCGTTCCGTCGAGCTCGTCACCGTCACCCCGCCCGGAACCGTGCTCTCCTTTGCCGCCTCCGCCCTCGCCAGGCGCTCACCGATCTCCTCCAACGTTCCAAACTTTTCCAACGAATCGATCGTCACCGGCGACACCGTGACGCCGATGTTGCTGTACTTTTCATCCGGGTTTTTAAATAAAACCTCCGCGCCCGGCTTGCTCGCGACGACCCACGACGACGGGTAGCTCACCGCGAACGCCTTCTTTTCGTCCGCGTACCTCTCGAGCGACGACGACGACGACGAGGACGACGAAGAAGAAGACGCGCGCGCGGTCGTCGTCGACGTCACCGTCACCGCCGCCGCCGTCGCGAGCGCGACGAGCGTCGCGCGTCGAGACAACGACCGAACGGGCCCACGGTCGAGGTCGAGTTCGCGCGCCTTCTCGTCGTCGTCGCGCGCCGCGGACGCGCGCGCGACGCGCGTCGACGCGTGCGACCTCGATCGCGACCGCGTCGCCGCCGCCGTCGCCGTCGCGCGCGAGACGGACGCGCGCGACACCGTCATCGTCATCGCGCGCAGAGTGACGACGAGGCGTCCGTCACACGCGCGCGCGCATCCGTCCGCCCGTCATGGCCGACGCGGACGACGCGGGCGACGACCGCGATGCGTACATCAATCCCGCCCCGATCGTCCACGCCCCGCGCGCGTCTCGCGCGTCCGAGAACGCGTCGCGCGCGCGCCAAGAATCGTGCGAGTCGGCGCGCGACGCCATCGACGCCGAAGAAATCTTTGACCACGTGCGGGACATTAACGACCCCGAACACCCGTATTCGCTCGAGCGACTCAACGTCGTGCGAGAGGAGGATATTGTCGTCGATGACCCGGGGTGTCGAGTCAAGGTGTCGTTCACGCCGACGGTGCCGCACTGTTCCATGGCGACGCTCATCGGGTTGAGCATTCGCGTGAAGCTCGCGAGGACGCTTCCGAAGAGGTTCAAGGTGGACGTCGTCATCGCTCCTGGGACACATTCGAGCGAGAGGGCGGTGAATAAACAGTTGAACGATAAGGAACGCGTGGCGGCGGCGTTGGAGAATGTAAATCTGTTGGAAAAGGTTGATTTGTGTCTGAACGGGAAGACGGCGGTGTGAGCGACGGCGCCGCTGAGAAAGATGAAAAGATTCGTGTGTATGTTTGATTTTTGTTATAGCTATAGATGCACTAGTGTAGTCGTCGTGAAAGATTGCGTTCCCGCGCGCGCTCACCCGACGTTGAGACGAAACACATCGTTAAAGATGAAGTAACTTCCCGGCGCCAGTCCCGCCGCCTCGGTGGGCATGAGCTGAAACGTCTGCGAAAACTTTTGCGGGTGCTGCTCACCATCGACGAGCAAATTCCCGCACACCATCACGATGACACCACCGTTCGGCGACGGTTGCGTGTCCAGCGTCACCACCTGGTGTTTCACCTGTTGAAACGGAAGTGAACGGAGCTTTTCGACGATCGCCGCGCTTCCCTTGTACTGCCCTGGTCTCGCGTCGCTGTGTTCAAAGTTCAACATCGAGTACGACTCGTTGTACAGCGGACCGAGTTGCGCACGGTCGGCGTCGAAGGTGTTGTAGTAGTGTTCCGCGAACGCCTGTTCGACGTCGTCAATCGACCGTCAGTCGTCGAGTCACGGAGTCATTCACGCGCCGGGACGATTCATCGATTAATGAGCGCGACGAACGCGCGAGTCATCGTCGACGCGGGGACGCGCGCACCTTGCCGACTTGATCGAAATTCGCGCATATGTTTTGCATCGGGTTCGCCATCGCGCGCGATCGGGTCGGTCGTCGCGGTGGTGTGAGGTCGCGTCTGACGTCTGACGGCTCGATCGACGCGAGACTCGTCTTTTTTTTGTCCTCGACGGCGCGGCGTCGCGTCGAGCGGCGAGAGAGACGCAGTCTCGCGATCGAGCGAGCGGTGCTCGCGTGGAGAGGCTAGGTATAGTATAAGTAATCTATAATCTAAAACACGGCATACGCGCACGCGGTGCCGTTGGCGTAGGTGAAGGATGAGTCGAGGAGACGCTGCGCGGCGGAGCCGACGAGCGAAAAGGCGACGGCGTAGACGCGGAGCGGATACAGGGAAGGCGCGACGCAGTCGGCGTGGGTGGAGTTGTACACGGTGGCGCTGACGTAGACGTTGCCGAAGATACAGCGCGCGGTACCGGATTCGTAGGTGAACGATGTGCCGTCGATGGCGACGACGGCGCCGCCTCGCGCGTTGCCCGCTGTCGGAGAGAGAGCGGAGACGACGGGCGCGGCGGAGGCGCGCACGCCGAAGGTGTTGGCGACGGCGGCGATCGTCTTATTCGTCGGTGAAGCGGATAATTCGTTGGGTTCCGATCCGGTCAAGTCCTCGTCGCGACCGATGAAGAGATTGAATTCATTCGTATCGCCGTCGAGGTAACTTGCGAGCGTCTCGCACTTGACCAAGGCGGAGGACACGTACGCGACGTCAAAGATTTCCGTCGAGTACGCGAAGCCGCAGCGTAGCGGAGGGCCGTTCGGCGAGACAGTCATGTCGGTGCCGGAGATGTCCACGATGGAACCGCCGTCGACGGTCAAGAATCTCGGGTACACCGTCTTCGAGTGTATCGGTTCGAGAATCTCCAACTGGTGTTCAAACGCGGGCACCGCCGACGCGCCGCCGTTTAAAGAAATCGCGACGAAACCGGGGGAGAGCGCTCGAGGTATCTCGCACCCGTCATTCGCGGTGATTGACGTCGGATCTATCGATAGACCGTAGTAACACAGCGTCGGAATGGGGTGCGCGCTCGAAATGTACCCTTGCGGGACCGTGCGGACGCCGCCGGCGGAGGCGGATGGAAACCAGGCGGCGACAAAGCGCGAAGAAGACGCGGCGGCGTCCGTTCGCGTCGGAGGTGTAAACCACGGGGGTGTCAACGTTCTCGGTGCGCCTGAGAATACATCGTTCGCCGAGACACGCACGGAAGACCACACTTTTGATTCCGAGATGGGCGCTTCGCACACGACGAGCGCAGACGAAATTATCGTCGCCACCCGAGTCGCGACGACGCCAGCGTCCGACGTAAAAGTGCAATTTGGATCCCCGTTAGCGCCGTGACCGAACCCTTGACCAGTTCCGACCCAACCGCCGCCCGGAGAGGAGAGGAGCGCGTGCGCGGTGCTGATCCATGTGAGAGGTTCCCAGAACTGCGGCGACTGTTCTCTCCCGATGACGGCCAGCGTTTGGATAGTCTCCGGAGTTCCCGGTACGGTTACGACGGAGTCGACGTATGTATCCGCGACGGCGTCCGAGGAAACGGTACCGAGCAGTAACGAGCCTTCGCCGTTTGGTCCGACGAGTCGGACGTCGAGCGTGCTTCCACGAGCTAAGGATGTTGAAAGACAGCTCAAATCGCCGTACGGCTTCTCTCGCGCGGCTGCGCGCACCGTGCCGAATAAGCACTGCCAATCGTAGAATTCGTCACGTTGGTTCGTCAACGAACCCGTAGCACCGAAAAGACTGATTTCTACACCACCATCCGTCATCGCACCCACTCCACTGTTGTCTTTATAGGCTGTGGAGGTGACGCTCGCGTCGAAATCATCGACAAAGGAATACTCGCCGTATCCCGTCGATGGATAAGTGAGATCACCCGCGCGCACGCTCGTCGAGACTGCGCCGCTGGAAGATGGACTTTCACATCTTGCGACGGCGGACGAAATCGCAACTCCAGTCGACGAGACTGAACCAAACATGCATGACAACGCCGTGGGGCCGCTGTTTGCGAAGAACGTGGAGTCCGCATCGTACTTTTCCCAATCGGACGACGATGACCCTGCTCTTAAAAAGTTGCCGGATACGGTGACGACGGTTCCTCCCGAAACGACGCCTTCAGATGGCACCACGGAAGTGATGTATGGAGATGCGGTCAGGAGAAGCGTCAGGTTGGTGTTACTCGTCATGAGGTTGTCAGAATTGTAGAACTCGACGATTGTGAAACCGGCGTATTTCGTCGAGGGCGCTACACACGAGATGGCGTTGATTTTTGTACCCATCACCGCGCTGTCACTACCCGACAAAACTGAACGGACGTCTGCCGAAGCGACGGTCGTCGCCGCTGTAAACCTCTCACCCCATCGACACTTCTGATTCGATGTTTGAGTGCCCAACGTAGCGAGTGATGACATATCGATGCCGTCTACTGTCACACTCGTACCGCCATCGATGTATGCTCTCGGAGGTGAGATGCTTCTGATGGTGGCTCGAAACGCAACACCGAAAGTGCCCGTCGAATCGATTGTCGCTGTGACAGTACCTGCAGTTGAGTCAAACACCGCACCATGTAAACACTTAATTTTCACTCCTTGCTTGAAAAGCGCGAGATTATCATTGCCTTCTTGCGAGGGTGAAGACGACTGATTGTATTTGAGTGACAGAATCACCGACACGCTGAACTGATAACCGTCGGGGGTGAACACCATTGTGTATGGGGTGACGCCCATGGCGTTGATGTTGTTGGTGTACCACAATGAATTCAGGGTTGACGTAGTCATCGTGCTCTTTAAGAACGTAGATGTTAAGGTCTGTAGCTGCGGAACAGATCCTTCGTTGAATGTCACACTCGACACGTCATCATCGCCCAAAAGTATTCCACCTGCGTAGCCAACCACATTAGTTGTGATATAACGCGATGAAGACGGCGGAAACGACACGACGACGCGCTCTCGTTCAGCAGTGGGGAATCCATGTTGGTCGTAACGAAGTGTAGAGTCAGTTCCGACCCATGTTTTCAGGGAAACGAATCCACTGGATTGAAGTTGCTGCACGTCTGCAGACACGTTGCCGAATGAATCAAACTCGTACACACCAGGTAGGAGAGTAACATCTACGACCACTTGATCAGTCGCATTATCCAGCGAGATACCGTCAATCTTTTGCGAGGCTTCGTTGATACCTGGAGTTGTGATGGAGCCATAGTCATACCAGGACTCTGATGCGGAACTTGCATTTATGATGACGCGCATGTTCGCCCCGAACGCACACGCGTTCACTTCATCAGATTCCAACGCATATTGATCGTACGTTGGATACGACGAGTCGACACACCCTGGCCCTGTGATGCGAGCACGCTTTGAACCCTGGTAACTAACCTCTGATGATGAGTGGTTCCAATAGCTTATCGCAATCGCTCCCAAACCAGACTGCCCAGATACAGTGCTGAGCGAAGCGTTCAGAGCTCCGTAGAAATGCGCAATATAGGTACCACCCGGATAGGCAGTAAACTCGTGATACACGTCTTGCGTGTATTCTGCTTCGCCACTTCCAGTTAGAAACGAGTCTGAGACGTAAAACCCAGGTCCTTCAAACTCGTACACGGCATGCTCGACCACGCCCCAGACGCTCACATTGAAATGCACTTTAACACCACTCACGCACGAGCCGTCATCGCTCGTGGCAAAAGGGTTATAATTCGGTGCAGATGCATCCGTACAACCGGGACCTCGGATCCGAAAGGTTCTCGCCGTGCTATCCGTGGCTGATGATCCAGTGTATCCAAAGTATAAATGGTTTGTTGAATCTTTCACCATCGCCTGCATCGATCCCTCAAACTTTACGAAGTAATCTACGGACGGGTGCGCACACATTGTAACTTCGTGTTCTTCACCAAAGTACGTGAGTTCACCCGAGAAATGGGTGGTTTCATTGTACGGGGGACCATTAATGGAGTATCGCCCGTAATTCAATAACACCAGATCTCGACTTTCCACCGTCCGCTCGACATCTGCCACCGATTGTATCGTAAAAGTGACGTCAACCGGTGATTCTATGTGCACTCTTCTCATGGCGTGGTTGTTTTTATCCGCAATCACGTACGACGAAGTACTCACGTATGAAATTGATACCGGTGTGTTCAGAAGAGCGCCGCTTCCGTAAGTGCTATCTAAGAAGCCAGATTTTCCGTTATAGCTACCACCAACGCTAACCACCGTCGTAGCGTTCGAAGCCGTGGAGTCTGACAAAACAATTTTTCTCAGCCGATGCGTTCCACGATCGGATACAATCAATACACCACTACTGAGGCCAGAGTCGTAATTGTATGCGATCCCTGCCGGGTAGTTGAAGCGCGCCGGTGTGGCCAACTCACCATCCGAGTCCAACGCGGTAGCGCTCGATGATATCGTTCCATCACCGAGTACCGTCGTCACCACTCCCGTCGACAGCACTAATTTTCGTATCGCATGATTTCCAGTGTCTGCAATGTACAATATGCGATTCGTGGCATCCAACGTCAAGCCTTCCGGCGCCGAAAATCGCGCACTACTAGCGGTCGGACTATCCACCATTCCCGCCGTGAGTTGGCTACCCGCGACGCTGGCCATACTCCCTGCGCCGTAAGATAACTTTGAAAGGTGATGACTTGAGCTGCTAAGGAAATAAATCGATCCATCACTCTCGTCCAGTACGAGCGCTATCGGCGCCGTAGACAAACCGGAAACCACCGTGCTCATCGTCTTGCCGGATACTTTTCTAATCGCATTGTTACCCGTGTCCGCCACCAATATGTCACCCGGAGAGAAATACGCGCTGGTTTGAGAGACAAGCACGACGTCCCGCGGCGAACTGAGCAACGGCTCCGTGGGACTACTACTCAAACTGCACGACTCAGACACCTGCCCGTCTCTCAACCCGAACAATCCCTCGGACGACCCCGCCAAGTGCACCACCTCGTTCTTCGACAGCGTCAGCTTCTTTATCGCGTGATTCCCCGAGTCTGCCAGGTAGCAAAGCGTCGAGTTGCACGACACACCCGACGGCGAGTTGAGCAGACTCCTTTCAAACCGTCCATCGCGGTTTCCCGGCACGCCCGCGCCGACGATGTTACCGATCACGGCGTTATCGTGACAGTCGACCACGGCAAATGAAGCGTCGGCGCGCGCGAAGAGCGCCGAGACGACGACGACGACGGCGACGAGGCGCCACGCGCTGGGACGAGGACTTCGAAATGGCCGCGCCATGTTTCACGAGCGGTTACGTCTCACTACGTCCATCTGAGCGCGCGCTCGTGGGCTTAAGTCATCGCGCGACGCGAATATTTCATCGAGACGCCTTCCGAGCGTTTCGGCGGCGCTCCGAGGACGGATCGAGACTCGGTCGGTGGTCTCGGTCTCGTCTGTCAGAGCCAACGAGTGAAGAATCCGCTCGCGGTAGCCGCGCGCAAGGACCGACGACGCGCGAGGTCGACGCGACGATGCGATCGCGACGCTCGAAACGATGACGAATCATGAATATTTTAGTACTCAGAAGGTGATGTACTGACAACGGTGAGTGCGTTGAATGGAGAAAATCAAAAACGACGCGATCCGTGCCGCCCGTCGCCGACGCGCTAGAGTTTCTCACATCCCACGCCCTCGGCTCATATCTAGATGATCAAAGGCTCCAATAAGATTTGCAATAATACTATCAAAACTTAGGCGCTGTTGTTGATCTCCTTCATCGCGTTCGCTTGCTCGATACCCATCGCCTGCAAAATCGTAATGACGAGCTCCTTGCCGTCGTCGAACGCGGCGCGAATTTCGTCGGCTAACTTCTCCGCATCGTCGTGACCACCCGGAAGCTTCAAATCTTCGCGAGTGTCACCCTTGTCGTCCATGAGGGACATGTGATCGTCTTCATCAATGTCCAACAACGTGTATTCCGCGCGCGCGACAACCGGCACTTCGAGGTTGTGCGACGACGGCACGAGTTCCTCCATCTTCTTGTTGGTGAAGATGTCGAGCGCGGTGAAGTGGCACTTGGCGTGACCGTGCTTACCGGTCTTGGACGTCGTGACTTCGATCACCTTGGTCGGGCGACCCTTGATGACCTGCGAATATCGACCGAAAACGCGATCCAATCGTCAGTCTCTCTTCAGCTCCGATCCCGATCGCTCCAGGGTTTCCCCGCGCGTCCGCCGCCGCGCGCGCGACCGCGTCCGCGCGACCGCGACCGCGACCGGCGCGCGACCGCGACGTCGCGCGAACACATAAAAACGTCCCCATCGTTTTCTCGCGCTCGATCGCGTCTCCTCGCGCGTCGCGCGCGTCGCGCTCGTCACGAAACCACACTCGCGCTCGCCGGCGCATCGCGCGCGCGCGCCCCGACCCATGAAGACGCACCATGAAACCACCCTTGCGCACGGAACCGGCTTGCATCGGCACCGTGTGGGAGGCGCCGGCATCGGCGGATTCAAAGGTTTCGACTTCGTGTTCGCTGTCGGACATGATCTCGTGCGTCTGTGGTGTGGCGACGACCGACGCGCGATCGCGCGAGGGGTCGATTCGGCTCGGCGCGTCCCTCGCGCGTGCGTGGTCGAATTCGTAGTGTGGTGTATTTAAAAGTATGTGATGTGCGGAGATGAGGATACGCGATAAACGAGATGCGCCGAGCGTGCTTTGAATCGTGAGTCGCACGACATGAGAGGTACACGCAACCTCTTTGAAGGTTCATGAACCACTCCATGATATGAGGTACACGCACCTCGCGCCGTCCGCGCCGACCAACGACCCATCGGTCGTCCGCACTCGCATGCGCGCCGCGCGCGCGACGATCGCGCGCGCCGCGACGTGCCCTCGCGCGCGCCGCGCGCCGACCATGTCCGCGCGCGCTCGCGATGTCGCCGACGACGCGTCATCGACGGCGTCGTGGTGTCGATACGAGGGAAGATTTCTGTCATCGAGCGAGGCGGCCGCGTTGGACGAGGACCTCATCGCCGGCGTCGGGTGCGAGGCGTCGTCGCTCGAATCGTTGATGCGCACGGCGGGGAAGAATGCAGCGACGGCGACGTTGGCGCGCGCGGTCGGACACGAGAGGTTCGTGGTGCTGTGTGGTCCCGGGAACAACGGCGGCGACGGGTTGGTTTTAGCGCGCGAGGTGGCGACGAGACGAGAGACGTCGGAGGTGAAGGTGTGGTATCCAAAAGGACCAGGGAAGAGCGAACTGTACGCCAAACTCGTGGATGAGTGTCGCGAGACGCGCGGGCTGACGTTCGTGGACGAGGAGGAGGTCTTGAAGATGATGGACGCGCGGGAGACGCGCTGTTTCGTGGACGCGATGTTTGGATTTTCGTTTCGAGGGGAGGTGCGAGCGCCGTTCGTCGAGGTGATGAAAAAGTTGACGGCGCTGACGAACGGTGTGTGCGCCGATCTCGATGAGCGCGCGTTGTTCACGGTGAGTCTGGACATTCCATCGGGATGGAACGTCGACGGCGCGCCGAGCGGAGGGGAGGTGTTCACGCCAAACTTGTTGATTTCACTCACGGCGCCAAAAAAGTGCTGCGCCACCTTTGATGATCCCGCGCTCGGCGAACGAACGCCTCGAATGAAGAGAATGGCGCAGACGCACGTCGTCGCCGGGACGTTTTTGACGGAGGAGATGTGTGAAAAATACGGTTTACGCGCCATTCCGCTCAGACACGACTCAGTCGAGGAATACGCGCCTTTAGATTTGTCGCGAAAAGAATAGGAGACTACAGTACCTAGCTTGTTGTTGTTTTACACAAATTGCGACGCGCTCGTGTACACGGTGAACGAGCTGACCATGCGATCGAAGACGGCCTTCTCCGAACGCCACTTGCTCGCCGGCGCGGTGACGACGAAGGCGAAGAGTCTTCCGGTGTTATCGATGGTGATTTTCACCGTATACTTACGATCGGCATCCACCTCGAACACGGCGTACTCCTTATCGTTTTCCGTGATTCTTGAACTCTTGACCCGTCCATTCGCGATGGAATCTTGCATCTCGCTCAGCGCACCGGCGACCGCTTGCAGCGACGAGTCCGTCAGCTCGAAAGCCGCGCCGTCTTGCCCGGCGCGGTTGAGCGTCAAGCAATACGCCTTCACCTCCCCTTTCGAGCCTTTTTTCACCCATCGAGAGTCTTGTCCACCGCTTCCTTTCTCCACCTTTGACGTCGCTTCCTCCACCCACGAGCTCGCGACGTCGTACGAGTACTTGGCCAAGGACTTCTTCGTCCCGCCCAATGCGCCGTACGTCGCCGGAGGATTCGCCGCGCCGTAAAACGTGTCCCAGGTGATCTCCGTCGCGTCCTCACCACCACCGGTGCCGCTCGCCGAGCCGTACGCGGCGTCGCTCGCGCGCGGCTCGACGAGCGCGACGGCACCGAGAACGGCGAGCGTGGACGCGCTCAGGGAGAGCGCGCGACGAGATACGACTGGGACGTCGCGATGATGACGACGATCGTCGTTCGACGCGCGCGTCATCACGGCGCGCGCGCGCGAACGAGACGCAGAGACGCTCGAACGCGCGCTCGAGATGTGCATCGCGGTCGGAATGGACGAGAGGGCGAACATCGGCGACTCGAGTCCACCGTCGGAGTGTGACGCGAGCGCCACGCTGAGTCGGCGTTGTCTACTGTTGTAACTTGAACGTTACAAATCTAATATTTCTACGCCGCGGCGTCGCTGTTGTTGAAAGCTTCGAGAGTGTGGTTGGCCACAAAGGCGGGTATGCACTCCAGACGCTCGATGAAGGTTTCCACCGAGCGTTTCATCTCGGGCGTATCGACAAAGGCGGTTGGTTTCAGCGTCACGGCGGAAGCCTTTTCGTCGTACTTGAAGGCGACGGTGTCGGTGGGCTTGACGGCGAAATCAGAGAGGAGTGAAAACGTCGCGCCGCCGTCTTGGCCTTCGGTCATCTCGATCTTGTAACCGAAGATTTTGTGACACGCCTCTCGGAAGGCGGAGATTTGCCGCTTGAAGACAGTCATCAATCGCTGCTCGCGTTTCTGTAAATCCTCCACTTTTCGCTTCAAGATGGTCATATCTGCCTCGTTCGCGGATGCTCCAGAGCCATCTTTGAGCTTCGATAACGCCTCGCGCAATCCGTCGGCTTCGATTCGCAGCGATTCCAACTCTTTTTCCATGTGACTTTGCCTCGCCGCCGCAACGGGATTTGATTTGAAATGAAGCACTTTCGTCGCCTGTGGATCGATCACCGCGCTCGCGGTGGTGCGTTTCAATCGTTCCACGAGTTCATCGCGTTCGTGTTCCAGCGCTTGCACGCGCGCGTCCGTTTCCGGGGTTTCCTCGCGCTTCGTCGCCGCATCTTGCGCCGCCTGTTCGGCGGCCAGCGCTCGCACGTTCGTCTCATTCAACTCTTTCTCGAGTGTCGACACTTTACTAGTCGCCGCATCCTTCGCCTTTTCGAGTGAAGATATCTTTTTCGTTGCCGCACTGTTCGCCTTTTCGAGATCTTTGCAACGACGTTCCAATTCAGCCTTTTCTTTGTTTGAATTCTTCGCCGCCGCGACATTCGCCTCGTCTTCGTAAGACTTGACGATGCGTTGCAAGCTCTCCATCTCATTCTTCATCAGCGTGTTTTGGCGCTCGGCTTTCGCGAGCGCCTCAGTCGCTTCCGAAGCTTTCGTTTCGGCGCTTTGACACTTTTCTTCAGCCTCAGACGCTCGTCGAGCCGCGGTGGTTTCGTTCATCTGAGCCTCGGCAAGATTGGACATCATCTTTCCCTTGTCGCCGGCTTGCGCAGTGAGACGAGTCTCGAGCGTGATGACACGCTGTACGAGATCCGACGGAAGCTTGACGTCGCCAGTCACGCGTTCGATGACGGAAGCCCAATCGTTTTCGAGATGTTCGAGTTTAGACAGTCTCGCCTGCAAAGAAGACGTATCGATGACGCTCGCCTCGGCGCGAAGAGCTCGCGCCTCGGCAGCCATGGCCCGCTCCTCGCACGTCGCCGCAAACTCAGCTTTCCGCCGCAACGTCTTAACCTCGGCTGCTTCTTTCGTCGCGATGCGAAGTTCTTCTTGTAAGACCTTATTGGTTGCGCGCAACTCTTCAATCTCGGGAGTCGCCTGCGTCGGCGACATCGACGTCGCCGCATCGAGCTCCTTGCGCATTTCAATCATAGCGGCTTCGGCTTCGGCCACCAACCCCTCGCACGAGCGCACCGCCTCTTCGCTCTGCTCGGCGCGCTCCTTGGCCTCATCGCGTTCCGCTTCCGTGCGCTGTAGACTCGTCTTCAGACTCATGTTTTCTCGCTTGAGATTCGAAATTTCATCCAGGTGCTCGGCGACGGCGTACTCCAACCCTGCAGTCTTCTCCGACAAATCAGATATCTCCGCCGCTTCCTCCGCGGAATCGTTCGCGCGTTCACGTTCGATGCTAGATTCTAACTTGACGCGCTCTTCTTTCATCTGAGCCAACTCCAGCGCGAGAGTTCTCGCTCGAGACTCGGCGTCGCACGCGCGCTCGACTTCTCGCTCCAGCGCCAACATGTTCGCCTGTCGCTCTTCTGCGAGCTCCTCTCGCATCGCGCTCTTGCTCTTCTCGTGCTGTGACTTTAACTCTCGCAAAGTTTCTACCTCAGCTTTCACCGCCGCGAGCGACGATTCAGCATTCGTCGTCTTTTGTCTCAGTTCGATCGTCTCGCGTTCGAGTTCAATCAACTTTTCGCCGCGTCTCTCAAACTCCGCGACGAGCTCTGATTTCACCATGTTCGTCATCTCGTACGCGTTCACCATCGGACCGCCGCGAACGACCTCCAGAGGCTCTTCGTCTTCATCCGCGCCGCTCGCATCGCGCCCACGCGTCGCGTTTCGACGTCCTCGCGTCGCCGGCGTCGGCGCCGTGGCGTTGGATTCTCTCCTCTTTCCTCGCGTCGATCTCGCTGCGCTCGACTGCACGACCTCGTCCAGGGCCGGAGATCGAGGGCGCTTTCCTCCCCGACGTCCTCGTGTCGCCGTCGTCGCCGGCGTCGGCGCGTCACCGAGCGGTTCCGTCGTCGCGAGCGACGTCGTCTCGGCATCCGAGGCAGCCGCGCTCAGGCGCGCGCTTCTTCGCGTCGCCGACATGACGCGCGCGCGAGGAAACGAACGAGCGCGAGAGAGAGAGACGGGTCGAACGGATGGTTTGAGTCGCGCTCGCCTCTCGTCCGCGTGCGCGCGACGTCTTGTGCGGCGATTGAATGAACAATTGACGGATTACGCGCTCGCGGTCAAACGCGCGCGCGGGACCGAGTTCGTCACCCGCACGCGCTGTGAAGGGACGCGTCGACGCACAAATTTTAAGAATGATACGTGTGTGTATTGATATCTCCTTCAATCACCCTATGCGTTCCCCGTCTACTCTAGTTACCCGCCGCAGTCAAAAGCGTGCTCGCCGTGGCGGAGTCGTACTTGAAGGTCGGTTCGAGCTTCTTGGCGAGCTTGTAGTAACGAGCCAAGCGGTGGATACGGGATTCGATGAGAATCAAGCGGAACTTGGAGTCCATGTCCTTGCGGTTGCGCTCCAAGTGCTTGCGCACGCTCACCGCCTTCTTGATCAAGCAATAGAGATCCTCCGGCAAGGACGGCGCGAGGCCCTGGCCGCGAAGGATGCGCAAGATCTTCGAGTTGGTCACCGTGCTCACCTGCGCGATGCCTTGGTTGTCGCGAAGCATGACACCGATCTGGCTCGGCGTCATCCCCTTCTTCGCCATCTTGACGATCATCTCCGTCACCTCCGTCGGGGTGATCTTCAACCAGCTCGGCGCCGAACGCTTGTAGGGCAAGGCGGAACCGGACATGCCCTTACCGGGCGTGTGCATGCGACCCATGGTGTGTGTTCTCGCTGTGTTTTACGACGCGAAGGATGACTCGTTGACTTCTCGAACGTTCGCTCGAGCTCGCACGGGCCGCGCTGGTTCGCGCGCCTCGGAAAGGCGGCGACGTCGTCGACGATCGACGCCACCACCTCGTCGCGCCGAGGGCTTTCGAGGGACTCCGCGCCGTTCAGGACTCATCGATCGCTTCCTTTTTTAGGGTTTGTCACATGATCGTGTCCGGTCACCATCGGTGGAACTCGATATCGAGGGTCACGAATCCTCGCGAGTCACCCGGGCGATCGGCCTCGTGCGTCGTTCCCCGCGCGACGCCACGACTCGACGCCGAGCGAGACGACGACGACGATGCTTCGACGAGCGATCGCGTCGGCGACGCGCGTCGCGAGACGAGAGGTGCGTTCGACGATGCGTTCCACTTCGATGCGTTCGACGGTGGTCGACGGCGGTCGACGGCGACGCGAGACGCGCGCGAGGGGTGGAGGATCGCGGAGGATCGAAACGAGCGGGCGGACGACGGGGACGCGTGGGTGAAGCGGTGACGTGCGCGCGATGTGCGCGAACGAACGAACGTGTGACTGACGATGATGCGTGCGCGTCGTTCGTGTGAACGCAGGCTCTGTACGCGTCCACGAGAGCCTCGAGTGGGGGGGTGGTGACCAACTTGGAGAACGCGACGGGGTTGTACAAGGAGGAGCTCGAGGGGAAGATGCGAGGGGAGGATATCTTCGATCACCACGCGTTTTTGCGCGCGCCGACTGGGACGCAAGAATCACCGTGTGTGGTTGAGTCCACGATGGAGTACCGCGTCGTCGGATCGCCGGATCCGGACGACGACTCCATCATTCACTGGGGGCGTCTGGAGGAGGGCGCGCCGCCGATGAAGATTGGGAGCGAGTGGTTCGTGCACAAGCGCGTGCCGGGAGGAGGCCATCACTGAGTGAGAGTGAGGTAGCAAGAGACGTTCGTTTGTCCTTCGAACGATCGATCGATCGATCGTCCTCTGTTTCGCGACGTTTTCTCTCGTTCGATAGAACGAGACGCGACGTTTTGTTCTCTCGCGCTCGACAGACGACGACGACAATAGCACGCTTTGTAATCATGTGAACAACAACAATCGAGAGCCCATTTCAAAATTTTAAACAGAAAAGACAAAAACGCCCATCCGTCGGCGCGGGACCTGTTCGGTCCTCGCGTCGCGCGTCACGTGGTGACGACGACAGTCGTTCTCGTCGTTTTCAAAATGCTTTCGCGTCGATAGCACGAATTGGCGACGCATTCGCGCGAGTGCGCGCCGCGCGTGACGTCCATGGCGAGCGCGCGATCGACGAAAGGGGCGCCGACGCGACGGCGCGCGACGGCGCGCGCGTTCGAAGGGCGCGACGCGGCGCCGCCGAAGCGTCACCGACGGGACGATGAAGAATCACTCGACGACGACGACGACGATGATGATGTCGACGACGCGGACGATCGATCGTGACGACGGTAACGATGCTTCTCTCGCGATCGTCGCCGGGACGCGGGAGACGCGCGTCG
>Ga0181570_10000088_pt1 | contig 82921 bp, 59 predicted proteins | sample 101ome_18_FD_148667 | JGI IMG/M metagenome (GOLD analysis project Ga0181570, IMG submission 148667) | Coastal salt marsh microbial communities from the Groves Creek Marsh, Skidaway Island, Georgia - 101406AT metaG (spades assembly) | ecosystem: Environmental > Aquatic > Marine > Intertidal zone...
ACTTTCCCGAGGGTGTGAAAAACTACATTCTCCATTCTCATGCCCGCGACGACGACGACGACGACGACGATCCTCCGCGCGCTCGCGCTGCTCGCAAACTTTGTTCGAAGAGCCGCGAGCGCGCGCGTGTCACCGGACGATCACGACCTCGCGCCGTTAACGGTGAGAGCGACGTCGAACGCGCCGGAGAGCGACATCGATGCGAAGATTCGCGCGTGTCGGTCCGCGTGCGGCGACGACGCCTTCGCGCCGACGTGCGCGAGAACCATCGGGACGTTCAGTAACGCGTGCTGGGCGCATTGTGCCTTCGCGGCGGGGATGTTCGGGAACACCGGACGGGCGAACGAGGTGCTCGCGAGCGGGGCGTGCGACGACGACGACGAGAAGCGGTTTCGACATCCGGGCTATTCGTGCGCCGCGGCGTGCGTCGCGCTGTACGCGCCGGTGTGCGGAGAGAACGGCATGACGTACGCGAACGAGTGTTTGGCGATGTGTTCGAACGTTCGCTCGATCGACGGCGCGTGTCACGAGGGACGGTGGTGATGACTCGATAGACGGACGGTTTTCTTCGTCGACAGAGCAACCGGAGCTATTCATTCCTCGGCGGCGCGAAACCGCCACGTCTTGATCGTGCCGTCGTCCGAGGCGGATATGAGCAGAGACGAATCGTGCGGTGACCACTCGACGTGATTGACGTCGTCGTCGTGCGCGTTTTCCGCGCGCGCGATCTCGCACCACTCGCCGTCGACTTCGCCGTATATTCTGATTGAATTATCGCCCCCGCCGGCGGCGACGAGCCCATTCTTTCCCCACGAACAACTCAACACCGCTCGATCGTGCCCGCACGCGAACTTGGTCCCGTACTCAAGCTCGGTGTTACAAAATCCCACCCCGTTCCACACGATCAACGCGCCGTCGCCGCCGCACGTGACGCACCGCGTGCCCGCGCGTCCGTCGTCTCGCGCCCTCGGCTCGAAACTCGCGCACCACACCGTCCCCTCGTGTCCGTCGCCACCCTTCCCATCCTCCCCTCCGAGCACGCGCACGCACGACCAATCGTCACCGTCGACGTCCTCTTTCCAAATTCGCACGCTCTCGTCGTAACTCACGCTCACGAGGACGTCCTCCGTGGGATGCCACGTCACGCGCTTGACGTCGCCGCCGTGTCCGTAGAGCGCCGCCACGCACTCAAAGTCATCGTCCCCGTGCGATTCCCAGATCCACACCGTTCGATCGCGTCCGCACGTCGCTAACAATGCCCCCGACGGTGACCACGCGCACGATTTCACCTCACTCTCGTGTCCCTCGACGCAACACGCGCGTCGCCACCGCTCGTCGTCCGTCGCCTCGACGCCGTCCCCGTCCCCGTCTCGCCCATCCGACGCCTCGCGCGCGTGTCTCGCGTACACGAATCCGGTGCCGTCGAAAGAGGCGGTCGCGAGCGCGCGTCCGCACGGAGACACGGCGCAGTGGCGCACGGCGCGGTCGTGCGGCGCCAAGCGCTCGACGCATCGAAAGCGACCGTCCCGCCCGCGCTTCAATCTCGACGCGTACCCGTCCGCGCCGCACGCAAAGGCGACGTCCGCGCGCGTGGGATCGAACACCGCCGCCCACATCGCCTCTTTCCGCGCGAAGGGCGTGTGTTCGTGCTCGAGTCGCGCCATGGCGAGACGCGCGCGCGAGTGACGACGGTGGGCGGCATTCGCCGACGCGCGACGCGACGACGACCCGCGGCGAGACGCACGCGAGACGCGCGCGGACGACGACGATCGAACCGAACCGAACGGAATCGAAACGATCGCGACGACGGAGCGGATCGCTCGCGAGGGAGAGACGTCTCGCTCGAGCGCTCGGTGGTGATTGTTTTCAAAAAGAATGAGCGCGGAAGAGGCACCCGCGCCGGACGCGACGATGGCGACGGAAGAGGCGGCGCCGGCGCCCGGTATTCGCGTGCGAGAACTTCGCGCGTCGTTCGCGGCGGCGCTCGGGGCGTGCGTGGAGCTTCCCACGGCGCAGGTGCGTCGAGCTCGAACGTCGCGACAGCTGGTTCCCCCGCGCCGACGGGGCGTCGAACGAGAGACACGCGCGACGCGTCGAAGACGCGCGAGAGCGAAACGAACGAACACTGACCATGCGCATTCATCGACGCAGGAGTTTATTCGAGCGTTTCCGGGATTGAATCCGGCGCACCACGAACCTTTGTACGACTTGTACGCGAATCTTTTGAAATCCGTCAAGGAGCACGCCGAGCGAGAGTTTGATGACATTTGCGTCGAGGAGGCGGTCGAGGCGAGATTGAACGCCATAGACGCGCTGTGTGCGGAGAGAGGTGTGGTTGATCTCGACGTCGCGGCGAACGCGTCGCGGGTGGTGTACTCGGGTAAGTCTCCGGACGAGGTGGCGAGGAACACGCGCGCCGAGGCCAAGCGCAAGGAGGCGGAGACGCTGCGAGAGGAGGCTGCGACGCTCGAACTCGAGGCACAGGAAAAGATTGCAGAGTTAGAGTCGAAGCGCGAGGCGGTGCGAGCGGCGGCGAACGGATTGAAGACGGGAGCGCAAGGCGGCGACGTGGTGCACGAAGCCTCCATGCAGTGGTCGTCTCGCGCGCCGGTGAAAACGAGCACGTGAGCTAGTCGCGTCCGTCTGCGCTCTTGTATTAATACACACATATAAACCGATCCATCAGTCGCTACAGTTTCGCATCCTCTTTCGGGACGTCTCGAAAATAATCCGCGACGGGACGCGCGGGCATCCACCCTCCCGGCGGAGGCACCCCCGTCTTGCTCACCAACACCGCCTCCACGCCTCGACTAAAATCTTCTGCGAGTATGAATTTCCCGATCAACGCATTATCTATCGCCAACACCCAATCCAACGATTTCCCTCGCGCCCGACGCATGAGCTCGAGCGACACCTCGAGACTCGTCGGCGACGATTTCGCCACGCTCGCCGCCGCCTCGACGAAAAACGCGCGTTCATCCTCGCTCGTCGCGCGCTCGATCCTTCGTCTCATCTCGACCACGATATCGTTCAGAGACATTGAATCGTCCCCGAACACCTCCTCCACCGCCTCTCGCCCGCGCGCGCTCGTCAAATACGTCCCCGCCGCGTCCGAGCCGGAGCTCTCCGCCGACGCCCCCTCCTCGCCCGCCTCGGCGCACGCCGCGAGATCGCTCGCGCTCGCACCCACGGGTAACGCCTCCACGCGCGCCGCGACATCGCGCTCCCACGTCTCCAACCGAACGTAATGCGTCGCCAGACCCATCGTCTTGCACGCCGCGCCGCGCACGCGCGCCCCCGTGAGACTGAGATACGTCGCCGTCGCGTGCCCGCACAGCGCGTTTAAAAACCATCCCGCCCCGACGTCTGGATACAACCCGATCGCGCACTCCGGCATGGCGAACACCGCGTGTTCCGTTGCCACGCGCACGTCGGCGTAGCAACTCAACCCGGCGCCGCCGCCCATGACGACGCCGTTCCACACCGCGCAGCTCGGTTTGCGAAGTCGCGCGAGGCGTCCATTCAGCGCAAACTCTCGCGTGAAAAACGCGATCGCGCGCGCCGATTCGCCGCGTAAGAGCATCTCTCGAACTGCTCGAACGTCACCGCCGGCGCAAAATGCGCGTCCGGCGCCTCGTATGACGTACACGGCGACGGATGCGTCGCGTTCGCCCGAATCGAGCGCGTCGTGGAAAAACTCAATGACGCGGGAATTGAGCGCGTTGAGCGCGCGCGGACGATCGACGGTGAGTGTGAGCGCACCGCCGCGCTTTTCCGCGCGCGCACCGAGGTCGTCCGACATCGTCGACGCGTCGTCGCGCGCGCGAGTGACGACGAAACACAAAAGTTCGTTGGGGGTGGTGACGAAAAGTGATTTTTTGGGACGCGGGCGTCTTATTAGCCGTCTCGCCGCGCGCGCGGTTCGAGTCTTTGTCTCGTCGACGAAACGATGAGGAGTGTCGTGACGCACATTTTCATTATCGTCGTCTGCTATGGTACACGCGCGGGCTAACGTCCGCGAGTAAAATCCCGACGGTTGGTTGGGTCGGCGAATTTTTGCATCCAAGACGGTGAACCACGCGGTCTTCGAAGGGCCCCGTCTTCTCCTTCGTCGCCGTCGCCGTCGTCGTCGGCGTTTTCGTCTTCTTCATCGAGCGGTGGAAGCATTCGACGAACGTTTTGAGGAGATAGTCCGGCGTCGCAACCACCGGGATCGACGACGCGCACGTGCGCCGGAAGCGCCTCCAAAATGGCGTCGACGTTTGTGCGTCTCTGTCTCGGCACCGGCTCGGCCGATTCGACGTCGCTGTCGAAATCGAACGCCTCATCGCGCGTGGCGCGCGGTGGGCGCGTTCGAGGACGCCGCGGTCGATCAAAGTGGGATCGGGTCGTCTCGAGCGGAAGTTCGGCGGTGAGCGCGTCCATGGGCGCCGCCGACGGCGTGACGGATAACCTGAGCCGTTTCTTTCTCGAAGCGTACGCGACATTGGCGTGTAAATCCGTCACGCACATCATCTTACGTTTCTTTTTCGCGCCCGTGGACGTCTCGGACGCGGGCGCCTTCTTGACGTACGCCGGCGTCTCGTCTTCGTCGGGCGGTCTCGCCGTGACGTCTGACTTTGACGACGAACGCTGCGGAAGATCACTCTCGGGAGGATCACTCTCGGACACCTCTCGCTCGTTCGCGCGCAGTCTCACCGGCGACACGGCGAGCGATAACTCGGTCGGGTCCGTCTGCACGGCGATCTCGTTCCGAGTCGATGGCGACGCGACGACGTCGTTCGCCGGTTCGGTTTGCGTCTGCGTGTGCTTCATCGGCGTCGTCTCCGTCTCCGCCTCCACCTCCGCCGGCATCGGTTCGTCGTCGATCGGCACCTCGTCGATCGCATCCGGCGCTTCCGTCGTCGTCGTCGTCGTCGCATCCGGCGCTTCCGTCGTCGGCTCCTCGTCGCGCGCCTCGCGCGGCGCGTAAATCCGCAGAGGAAACTCGTCCAATCCCACGCGCACGTCGTCGTCCGAATCCACGCCGCCGCCCGGTTTCGATAGACACGGCTTCGTCAGCTCGTACGGTCGCGATGCAACATCCGAGAGCGCGATGATGATTTTCGTCTTTTCGATTCGCGTCGGCGGAGGTTTCGCCTCTTCGCCCAACACCGCGCTCGTCGTCTCGAGCAGCGCGCGCGCCTCCTCGACGTCTGGTTCGATGGCGGCGAGCATGCGTCTCTTGGCGACGCGCGCTCGAAATTCCGGCATGATTTGTTTCTGTACGTATGGTTTCACGCACGTCGAGCACGCTCGAAGCGCGTCTTCGCTCGCCGCGAGCGACGGCGCGTCGAACCAACGCTTGGCCTCGCGCTCGACGACGTCCATCACGGCGTGCGCCGCGCCGCGCGCGGCGTACGCCACGGCGTCGACGCATTCCGCGGCGAAAGCGTCGATTCCCTCGCGCGTGACGTCACCGATGATGGCATCGTCCGCCTCGTTGGTGTGATACGCGCACAGTAAACCCTGCGTCAACGCCTTGATTTGCGTCGCGAGCTCTGTCCTCGCCTTTTTCGCGCACTCGGTCCACAGACGCCGCGTCGCGTCTCGTTCGCGAGATTCGGGCGCGTGGTGGTACGCCTTTTTCAATCCCGCGCCCAATTTAAACTTGGTCAGACTCATCGCTATCAGCGCGCGCGTCATGGCGCGCTTCGGATCGGTCTCTTCGCCGCCGAGGTCCATGATGGTGCGTCGAACGAGCGACTCGAACGCCGTCTCGCCTCGACTTTCCTCCGTCTCGGAGAGGAGCGCCTCGGACCATCGACGCGTCAAGACGACGCACGCGTCTCGTAATCCACCGGACGGTGTCTTCCTGGACGACGACGAGTCCTCGCTCGACGCGTCGAAGAAGACGTTCGAGAGCGCGTCGCGCGCCGCCGCCGTCACGTCGAGGATGAACCGCCGCGCGTCGTCCCGCGCGCGAATCTCGAGCGGACGCTCGCCGAGACCCACCGCCTCGCGGAGACGCCGTCGCAAGGCATCGAACGTCGTCGCATCGTTCGCGCGTTCGGCGAGCGCGTCGATCGAATCCCCGAGCGCGTCGGCGACGACTCCTCGACAAAAGGATAACGCCGTCTCGTACGCGCGACGTTCGGCGTACGCGCCGTCGGGACCGAGACAAAACTCTAATTCATCGTGAAATCCACGAAGCGAATCGTCTGAACTCTCCGGAAGCGCGTTGAGCGGTTCGGCGGCGACGCAAAACGCGCTCAGAGCGTCGTGTGCGCGTCTCGTCGCGCGACGAATAAACTTTAATGTTCTCGCGCGTTTGAGTCTCGCGAGCTCGGCGTACAGCGCGCCGTGTCCGGTGACGGCGTCGACGTCCACCTCGGCGGGATCGAGGACTCTCGCCCACGAGGATCTAAACTCTAAAAACTTCCACGAGACGGCGATGACGGCGCGCGCCGTCGGCGTGATCTCTCGAACGCTGCCGTCTTGATCCGTCAACATGCGTAAGAGCTCGGCGCGTCTCGTCGTCGCCAATTGCGCGGTGTTTCCGTTGATGACGCGATCGACGGCCCATCGAATCTGCGCGTCTCGCGGTGGATTTTCTCGTTCGAGGTGCTCCAGACTCACCTCGCGTCCGAATTCTCGCTTGAGCGTCGCCTGCACGCGTCGAAGCGTCGTCTGCGTGCTTCCCCAGATTCGATCGCCCTGCACGGCGTTGATGAGACGTCGCGTCGCCGGACGAATCGTCAATTGTTGCAGAAACCCGCTCTTGTGCAGCGCGCGCTTAACGTCCCCCGTCACCTCTCGAGAATCGCCCAAACAGATGACGCTCGACGCGTTTCTTAGGGCGGCGACGAGGTGTCGATCTCGCGCGGGATCGGAATCGCCGGCGCCGGGGGCGTCGATCAACATCAAGCCGCGTTTTTCCGGCGGCGTCGGAATGTCCACGCGCACCTCGCGCAAGAGTCCCCAACACGCGGAGGGCACGTGCGTCTGCGTCACGAGCGTGCGTTTCGTCGCTCGTAACGCGCGGAGAAAGGTTTCCTCGTCGGCGTAATCCACCTCGCCGCCGCCTTCGGGGACGTATTCAAAAGACACGCGCTTGCCCAAACGCTCGACGTATTCGGCGGGCACGGCGACGTCGTCGGCGGTGACGGAGGCGAGCGATGAAATGTTTGGATTGATGCCCACCATCGCGCACGCCACTCGAAGCACGGAGGGTAAGCCGAACTCGGCGTCTGAGTTGACGTCGCCCTCCTCTTTCGGGGGGTCTTTGAAATCTAAAAGCGTCAATTCGCGGACGCCTCTCGCCTCGGCTTCTCGTCTGACGAAGGACTCGGCGTAGACGCTCAACGAGTCTCGTAATCTCTCCACCGCTCTCGCCACGTCGCTCGCGTAATCCAACGCGTGCACGTGCTTCTTCACGACGTCTTCGCTAAAATACACTAAAGTCACCCGAAACGCGTCCGACGTGCTCACGGAACACGCCACCGAGGTGGTGTCCATGAGATCGCCCTCGGGGAGTAAAAACGGCGCGTCGGCGTGAATCTTTAAAAGATTATCCACCGGCACCGGCGGCGGATCGAACGGTTTCTCTCGAATCGGTATCTCGTAAGTCTTCATCGCCTCCTCGTACGTCGCGCGCTTTCGCGCTTCAGCCTCCTTCTGCTCGTTCTCCTTGGCGCGTTCTTCGTGAAACGTCTTGTACAAGACGTAACTCGGCTTGACCTTTTGCCCCCCCTTTTTATTCGTCCTCTTCGCCGCCTCCTTTAATTTCTTCTTCCGAATCGCGGCCGCGTCGGAGAACTTGGCCGCGTCGCCTCGTATCGCCTGTCCGCGCATGTGTCGAGGAATGTACACCTCACTGCTCGTGCGCGCGTCCATCGGCGGCGGCGGCGCGAAGGCGCTCGCGTCCTCCTCCAACGCCGTCCCGCCTCCACCGTCACCGTCCTCCACCGCACGCAGATGATCCGCCGCCTTCTCCTCCGCGACTTCATCGTGCGCGACGACGCTCACGATCGTTAACGATTCCCGAGGCCACGTCTCGGCGAGCCTTTCCTCCTTCTCGGCCGTCGGCGGCGGCGCGTCTCTCCCCGCGAGCTCTCGCAAGAGTTGGTTCAACACGTGACTCTTCCCCACCCCCGATCGTCCGAGCGCCACCACGCGCATGGGCGCGCGAGACACGACCTCAAGCTCCGCCATCGCGCGCTCGGCGCCCTCGATCATCGAGCGTCGCGCGCTCAGAGGTACCGAGTACGCCGCCGTCGCGCGTTCGTCGCCGTCGCCGCTCGTCGTCGCCCCGTGCGACGTCAACAGTCGTCTCGCGCGTTCGAGCGCGCGATCGAGGTCACCGCACTGCGCGCGAGGGGTGAACGACACAGAACCGAACCGACGTCAGTCTCCGCGTCGCGTCGCGTCGTCGCGTCGTCGCTTTTCGATGACGACGCGCATGAATTCTCTCGGAGGTGCGTCAACGAATCTCGCGTCGCATCGCCTCGTCGTCGTCGCGCGTACCTCGACGCGCGCGAGCGAACGCTCGACGTCATCGTCTCTCGCGAGATCACCGCACGCGCTCTCCGCGTGCGCCGAGGACGCGCGCGCGTGGTCGCTCATGTCGATGACGTTAAAAAAACCATTCGCCACACTGTGACGACCGAACCGACGACCGACTCGTCGTCGTCGTCATGGTGGTCCTCGAGGCGATGGAGACGACGCGACGCGACGACTCGGCGCCGTCCGCGTCGCCTCGCGCGCGCGCTGAGCGCGCCAAGGCGCGTGGGAACGAATCGTACGCGGTGGGTGATTTCGAGCGCGCGCTCGAGGCGTACACCGAGGCGTTGGCGTGCGTCGGCGTCGTCTCTGAAACGCGCGACGAGACGACACAAAGGGAAGAAAAACCGCGCGTCGTCGATGGATCGACCGACGCGGTCGCGACGACGGATGAGAACGCGACGACGGCCGTGGACGGCGTCGCGGCGACGTACCGCGCCAACAGAGCGGCGTGTCTGTTACGACTGGGAAAGCATCGACAGGCGATCGAGGATTGCGATGCGGCGCTCGAGATCGATCCGTCGTACGTGAAAGTATATCTGCGTCGAGCGAGCGCGCGAGAGGCGTTGGGAGAGGTGGAGGAGGCGTTGGAGGATTACGAACGCGCGCGCGCGTTGGCGCCGGGCGAGGCGAGCGCGAGACGCGGCGCGGAGCGTTTACGGCCGGTGGTGGAGCGACGACGCGAGGAGATGAAGGCTGAGATGTTGTCGAAGATGAAAGATTTAGGAAACTCTTTGCTCGGGAACTTTGGGTTGAGCCTGGATAATTTCAAGGCGGAAAAGGATGAGACGACGGGGAATTTTTCGATTCAATTCGTGCGAGACGAAGAGAAAAAGACGAAGAAGGTTCGCGACGAGTATGACGACGACGACGACGAGTAGAAGAAGAATAGTGCTACGCTGCTGTGTTTTACAAACAAATGAAAGAAATATGAAATAGACGCCGCTCACCGCATCGCCGCGAGCGCGAGCGACCGCACGCGCTTTTCAAACGCCGAAATTTGCGCCGCCGCGACGTCTTTAAAAACCACGCTCACCGCCGCCGCGTGCACCGGATCGTTCACCTCGAAATCAATCTCAAAATCCACGACGACACCATCGCCCATCGGTAATCCCAACCCATCGTCCTCCTCCTCCTCCAGATCCGCGCCCGCGTCTGATAATTTCTGAAACGTCCACGTCGTCGTCATCGATTTAAACAACCCGCTCGACACGCTCCTCGCCGTCACCCTCTCCGGTCTCGCGCACGTCACCGCGCTCGTGTACCGCTCGCTGAACAATTTAAATCCAATCTCTAAATCCGCCTCGAAATATTCCTCCCCTCTCGTCGCCGCGTCCGCCGCGCGAGACGCGCCCCACGTCTCGCGAGGCGTTCGCCGCGCCCCCGCGCAAAAGGGCACGAAGGACGCGTACGAATCCACATCCGCGACGACGTCACACAGCGCCTCACGCGTGATCCCTCGAACGATTTTCCTCGCGCTGTACCGTCGCCGCGACGCGTCGTTCGACTTTGAATTCCCCGGGTCCGGTTCCGTCGTCGTCGTCGGTTCCGTCGCCACCGCTCGACACCACGACGGTCGTCGCGCGCTCGCCGCCGCCGACGCCGTCCTCGACGTCGTCTCCACACCCACCGCGCACCACGCGCGCGACACCGTCACCGACGATCCACACGCGCGCGCGACGCGACGCATCATCGCGTCGACGACGGCACGACGCGCGTCGTCGTCTCGCGTCGTCGCGATGCGCTCTCGACGCGCGTGGACCCCCGTGTGTCCGTACACTCGAGTCGTGACTCCCCGAATATACGTACACACGTACACACGAATCACGACTCGCCGAATCAGTCCCTCTCGACCGATGTGACGTCTCGACCGAATCCACGCCACTTCAACGCACAGATTTCGATCGAGTCGTTCGAATCGATGAACTCGATCGAATCGTTCTGGAGTATGAACGCCACGTCCATACTTCAGAGACGTCTCGACCCATCAAACACACGAACGCGTGTAGGTACGCGTGCTCGATCGATCGATCGAGCAGCGTTCGATCGACGAGTCACGACTCGTCGTCTGTCGGTCTCCCGTCTCGATCTCCACTCAGATCTCGATCGCGCTCGATCCGCACTTTGCGCCACCGACGATGTACGCACTCGCGTCGTCCACCACCCCCGCGATCGTGACGCCGAAGCGCGCGCGCGTTTCTAAGCGCGCGTCCCGAGTCGCGGTGTGCGCGCAGGCGAAGAATACCAACGCCGATGTGCACGCCGCGACGCGTCGCGAAGCGATGAGCCTCGTCGCGGTACGTGATGAATGATGCGATGATGAAGACGACGGGGAGACGCGATCGCGGATCGAACGATCGATCGATCGCGGGATGGATGATGCGCGCGTGGTGTCGCGCGTCGTCTCGCGTCGTCGATCGCGAGACGAGGGATGGCGTGGATATATTTCCATCGTCGTCGATCGATCGTCGGTACCGTCGTCACCGCGTCGCGTCGTCGACGAACATCGTCGACGTCCGTCTCGCACCCCGCGATGAGCGAACCCACGCGCGCGTCACGGCGATGAGTGAATGAAATGATTGCGATGGGACGACGCGCGCGATCGATGACGACGACGACGTCCGGTGACTGACGACTGTGTATATATTCTCGCGCGCACAGGGCGTCGCCACGCTCGCGTGCGCCAAACCCTCGGTCGCCGCGTACGGTGATTCCGCCAACGTCTTCGGTGGCGTCTCCAACCCGACCGGTGCGCGCGATACGATTTTGAGAGATAGCGTTGTTCGAGGGGCGCGATGATTTGATTCGATCGCGAGAGGAGGAGGACGGTCGAGAGATTTGGGAGAGCGATGGGAGAGAGAGAGAGATTGGGGAGCGATGGGGGAGAGAGAGAGATTGGAGAGACTGACGTTGGACGCGCGCGATCGATCGATCGATCGCGGACGCGAACGCGCTCGCAGGTTTCGTGCCCTTCGCCGGGGATGGGTACGCGTTTTTGTTGCCGTCCAAGTACAACCCGTCCAAGGAACGCCCGTTCCCGAACACGGATTGCTATTTTGAGGATAACTTTGATCAAGTGACCAACATCTCCGTCATCGTCGAAAAGGCGTCGAAGAACTCCATCGACGCTTACGGCAAGCCGGAGGCGTTTTTGGAACAGCTCGGCTACTTGCTCGGCGTGCAATCCTACTCTGGTCAAACTCGCTCCGAGGGTGGTTTCGCCGCCAACAAGGTGTCCACCGCCGCCGTTCTCGACGTCGGCACGCGCGAGGCGAAGGGTAAGACGTACTACCAATACGAAATTCTCACCCGCACCGCGGATGGCGACGAGGGCGGACGCCACCAGTTGATCTCCGCCACGGTGAGCGACGGTAACCTCTACATCATGAAGCTCCAATCCGGCGACAAGCGTTGGTTCAAGGGTCAAGAGCGCGATCTCCGCACCGCCCTCGGTTCTTTCACCGTCGCCTAAGCGTCACACACGGTCACGTCTAGACGCACTAGCCGCGAAACCGTCGAGACGAAGACGTCGACGTAGCGCGTTTGTGAAAAAGCACCACGGAAAAACATAATCTTTACGCACCGCTCAACGCACTCCGCGACGCGCGCGCGGAACGCGAGAGAGACGATACGACGCGCATGCGTCGACTCGACCGCGTCGCGCGCGCGACCGCCGCCTCGACCGTGGCGAGGAGGCGTTCGAGCTCGAGCGCACCGTCCGCGCGTCTGTTGGATTCCATCCTCGACCGCGTCGCGCGCGCCGTCCCGCGCGCCGACGACGACGAGCGCGCGACGACGTCCTCCGCGCCCACCTTTGCCGTCGGTCTGTCCGGCGGCGTCGACAGCGCGATCGCCGCGTGGGCGCTGAAACGCACGGGCGCGCGCGTCGTGGGCGCCCTCACGCGAAACTGGGACGAGGCGAACGAGGACCACGGCGACGAGCGCGAGTGTTCGTACGTCGAGGATAGGAAATTCGCGCGCGAGTGCGCGGAGATGTTGCGTTTGGATGATTTCGTCGAACTGGATTTTCGTCGAGAGTATTGGTTGGACGTGTTCGAACCGTACGTGGAGGCGTTCGAGAGCGGGGCGACGCCGAATCCGGATTTGGAGTGTAACCGCCGGGTGAAATTCGGCGCGTTGTTGCGACGCGCGACGGAGACGATCGGGGCGGAGTATCTCGCCACGGGGCATTACGCGAGGATCGATCGAACGTCCGGGACGCCGAGATTGATGCGTGGGATCGACGAGACGAAGGATCAATCGTATTTTTTAGCCTCCGTCTCCGCCGACGCGTTGGCGCGCGCGTGTTTTCCTCTGGGGGAGACGCTCAAGACGGAGGTTCGAGACGCGGCGCGCGCGCTCGGATTACCGTGCGCCGAGCGTCGATCGAGCGCGGGGATATGTTTCATCGGTAGGAAACCGTTCGGGGATTTTATAGGCGAATACATCGAACCAAAGCGCGGCGCGTTCGTCGACGTGGAGACGGGGCGAGACGTTCCGGGCGCGCCGCCGCATCGAGGGTCGGCGGCGTACACGGTGGGACAACGAGCGAAGATCGGTGGGGCGTCCAAACCATGGTTTGTGGTTGGAAAAGATGCGCGAACGAACGTCGTGTACGTGGCGAGCGGGGCGGATCACGACGCGTTATTTTCTACGACGTGCGCGGCGACGGATGCGTTTTGGGTCTCGGGCGCCGCCCCGCGCGGCGTCGATGTCGGCGCGCGTTTACTCGCAAAGACGCGCTACGCGTCGCCGCTGACCCCAGTCATCGTGCGTTCGACGTCCGCGACGGATGATCCGATGATTCCATCGAGATATTCATCGTCGTATCGATCGAGAGAATCGAGAGACTCGTCGTCGTCGTCGTCGTCCTTCGTCGTGGAATTTCTACACCCAGAGCGCGCCGTCACTCCCGGACAAGCGCTCGTGCTCTACGACGGCGACGTCTGTCTCGGCGGCGGCGTCGTCGAGCGCGTCGGTCCTTCGCTCTTCGAATCCAAAGCGCGCGTGTAGACGACTGTAATAAACATCCGGCGTCGACGAACTAATAATAGCGCGACGACATATGACAGTCGCCCCACTCGTGGACGATGCCGCCCGTCCTCGATCACATCTTCGAGTTCGTCGGTCGATACGTCGTCTCCTCGCGAAGTACGACGCGCTTTTTCCACGAGGGATGGGGCGACCTCGCCCTCGCGCGCGACGTCTCGAGACGGTCGCGGGCGTACTTTGCGCTCGATGGGCCCGATGATGACGAGTGTGTGGAATCCGCGCGCGCCCATCGCGCTCGAGGCGTCGATATACGCTGGACCGCGGCGACGACGGCGGAGAGTGGATACGGGAATAATATTCTTCGACAGGACGCCGCGTTTGAGTCCCCGTTCGCGGATGCGTTGCCCGAAGAGAGTCGTTTGGTTCGGTTCGCCAGACTTCGTCCCGACGCGGCGGGACGCGCCGCCGAAGACGGCGTTTCCACCTCGCGTACGAGACGCATCGCCGTCTTGTTACCGTGCACCGGAGACGTGGACGAATGGTTTCGACGATCGATCGCTCGAGATTTACTCGCGGACGGCGTCGAGTGCGTCATTCCGACCATTGCGTATTACGGCGCGCGGAAACCAGAGGCGCAGTGGCGGCACGTCTTGAGAAGCGTCGCCGAGGCGAAGATTCAATTAAGCGTCACTCCGGTGGAGATGATGCTGTTATCGCGCGCGTTGATGCGCGAGGCTGAACGCGAGGGATTCATGGTGGAGTTGTGTCTGGCGGGCGTGTCGCTCGGCGGGACGATGAGCGCGTCGACGGCGTGCGCGTTGGCGTCGGCGCGCGCAGCGCGCGGCGACGAGGCGTCGACGTCGAGCGCTGTCGGCGTGTGCTGCATCGCCGCCGGCGCGGATTGTACGCCCTACGTCGACGGATCGATCGAAACGCGTTTAGCGTGGGACGTATTGCGCGAAACGTTGGACGCCGACGACGATGATGAGCGTCCCGCGAGCAAGGCGCGCGCGAGAGACGCCCTTTTGCGTGTCATGGAGGATCTCGACGTCGACCATCTTCTCGTCGAATCCTCCGTGCGAGCCGCCGTGTGTCTCACGGCGAGAGACGATCGATTCATCGGCGCAAAATCCAACGAAAAAGTCGCCGACGCGCTGCGACGGATGACGACGGACGCGAGCAGGTTTCATCGAGAAGATGTCGACGGCGGACATTTACAATTTCTCTTTGGATCGAAACGCGTCATCGCGCCGTCGATATCGCGCGCGTTTGATTTGATTCGACGATAGATGTGCGTTCCGTCTCGATGCGGACGGGTTGTAGTGTATAAGAAAAGCAAACATTTGTAGATTACACGCGCTCCGCTCACTCGGAGAATCGACCGAGGGCGACGACGACGCCGAGAGCGACGCGTCGGAGCCATTTCCGTTTTCGCCCCGGCGGTGGCGGCGGATCGCCGACGACGTCCTCGCGCTCGTCCTCGGTCGATTCCTCCGCGCGTCTCGACGGTAAAGACGCCGCGTTCGGGTCGACGAGTTCCGAGAGCAATTTTAAGAATTTACTTACCCGTCTCCGTATTCTCTGACGTTTATTCAGACCGTCGCGGCCGCTGAATCGATACTCGCGACTCGCGTCCGTCGGGGCGAAGTGTAAATTCGCGCCGCCGCTCTCGAGCGGCGGCGAACCCGCGCGGGATTCGCTCTCTTCGTCGCTCTGTGGCACGCTCGTTCGTCCGGTGGTGAAGGACCGCGAGTGTGGTATCTCGCGCGTCGTCGGTGGTTCGGGAATCGCGTCGTATCCCTTCATGCGCGCGTTTTCTCGCACGCGGCGTTGCAATTCTTGCTGAAACGTCGACATGTACCCGTCCAATCCTTTCGCCGCTGCCATGTGCGCCAATCGCGGTGGTACGCCGGGATCTTCGTAGTAAATGGAGACGTATTGACTCCCGCGCACTTCGTCGTTCCTCCCGACCATGATGGCGCTGTACAGAGACTTGACGTCGACGCCTCGCGATCCCATCATGCGTTGAAGTTTCGTCTTGGCGGCCACCGCCGAAGGCGCGCCGAGCGCGTCTCGACAGATGCACGTTGCCATGTCGTTCTCCTTATCCCTCCACATTCGTCTCGCGACGGTGTAATCGCGAGGCGCCATAAGACGAGGGTACTTTAACCGCCAATACACGACGTCCTGCGCCGTAAAGTCCTTCCCGCTCGGATCCTCGCGCGCCACGCACGTGGGATGCAGCGTCGTCTCGTCCCACTGTTGCCGTCCCAACAGATCCGTCTGCGCGTCGAATAACACCTCCACCGGCACACCCTCCGCGAGAACTTCGGTGCGAAACTTGGCTAATCCTCGTTTCATCATCCGTTTATCCTCTGCGGAGACGCCGCGGAGCATTCTGTACGTGCAACATCCCGTGCGTCCGGTGGCGATGACGTCCCACTCGCCCTCGTCGTTCGCCACCGCCGCGGCGAACGATTCGTAATCCTTCGTCGTCACCGCGTCTCGAACGTCCTCGGCTAAATCTTTCGGACCGCCGTCTCGAGCGGCGATCTCGTCGTCCCATCCCACGTCGACGGCGCGTCGAGTCACCCCCGCGTACAGCGCGCCGCACGTCCACACCGGCGCGCGCACCGCCGTCACCACCGCCCATCGAAGCGCGCTAAAGAAGAGCTTGAAGGCCAACAGCGCCACTCTGTCCGGGGGCGGCGTGTTTTGGTCCATGCGTAACCCTATGAAGACGGCTTTATACGCCAGAGAGACGGTCCACATGCCGAGCACGCACAGCGACATGGCGCGGCCCGTCATGGCGCCTCTCGCCACGCGAAGACCCATCACGCCCGTTGTCGTCGCGCACGCGCTCTCCCACCAACTCAACGTCACGATGGTTTCCCCACTCGGGTTTCTGCCGTCATCGCGCGCCCATTCGCTCGAGCGTCGCGCGCGTCGACGCGCGCGAGAGACGGACGCCGACGCGTCCAGCCGCCCTCGTCCGAGCTCGGCGCTGTCCTCGACCTCCATCGCGCCGCCTCGCGTCGTCTCGCGTCGACGACGCATGGCGTCCGTGACGACGCACGCTTGTATGCTTTACCCCTCGCGCGCGCGCGGCGACTCGCGCGCGCTCGACGCCGCGACGTCGATGGGCGTCCGCGGGCACCGAGCCTCGTCAGCGCCCACGCCCACGACGCGCCCGCGCGCCTCGACGCGCGCTCGAACGCGCGATCGCCTCGACGACGGCGCGACGCGACGCGCGACCGTGTATGTGACCGCCGACGCGCGTTCTCGGCCTCGCGAGCGACGCGCGCGTGTGTGTGCGGACGCGGGTGCGGATAAGATGGTGACGAGGACGCTCGAGGGTCTTTTTCGCGGTCTACAACGCTCGGGACGAACCGGGGACGCCGACGCACGACGGTGGGACTGTAGACGCGAGCGCGCGTGAAAATCAAAATACAAGACGCATCAGTAATCATCGAAATTCTTGATGTTTTTCCCGGCGCGACGCGATGATTTTTTTTCGCTCGTCTGCTTTTTGTCCTGTAGCCTCCGCTTATTACCCTTTTCCACGTTGGCTTGCAACTTTTTCTTCTTTTGCTTATCCGACTTGTTCCCCGGAAGCTTGGCGGCGCGATTAATGTACGACTGTAACTTTTCGAGCGCGTCGTCGACGTTTTTACTCTGCGTGCGGTGTCGAGTGCTGTTGACGACGAGCTCGCCGTCGTTGTTCATTCGATTCTTCTCCGCGACGACCAAACGATCGGCGCACCATCTCGGTAACCACCCGGCGGCGACCGCCCCGTCGACGTTCAATCGCATATCCACCTTGGTGTTCACCTTATTGACGTTTTGTCCGCCCGCACCGCCGGATCTCGCGAACGAAATCGTCACGTCGTCCCTGGTCACCGGTCTCGGCGGCGTCGTATCCGTCCCCTTGGGCGGAAGCGGTAACTCGTCTCGAACGCGCGGACCACCGACGCCGCGAAGCGCGTCCTTGTGCGACGACGCGTCTAGATTCCCACCGTCGTCGTCGAACTCGTCGTCGTCGTCGTCGGCCCACGGATTTTCGTCGTCGTCAAAGTCGTCGTCGTATAAATCATCCTCCCACCGACCCGCGCGCGCCGTCGTCGTCGACGCGCGTCTCGTCGCCGTCACCGACGCGCGAGACGACGCGCGCGCGCGCGTCACCGTCACCGTCGCCGGCGACCACGACGCGTCGCCCACCGCGCGCGCGCGCGAACCCGACCGATGCGCGCGCACCGGGCTCGAGGTCGACGGGGACGCCGACGTCCCGCTCGCCGCCCGCGCGAGCGCGCGCGCGCACGCCCGCGCGAGCGTCGCGCTCGTCATCCCCGTCGTCGTCGTCGTTCCCGACGGTCGCGCGCGCGCGCGGTGCGCGAACGCGCGCGTCGCCGCCCGCGCGAACATTGAATTAAATTAAAGTGACGAGTCAGACTGTGACGCGCGCCGACACGAGTCGCACCTCGACTCGCGCGTCGCTCGCGCGACCATCATGTCGAGAGCGCTCGCGCGGGCGTCGACGCTCGCGCGCGCGTCGACGTCGACGTCGGTCGCGCGCGTCGCGTCCCATCATCATCTTCGGGGCGCCCCGTTCTCTTCACTGCGCGCGTCGACGTCCGCGCGCGCCTCCGCGCGAGACGACGACGATGGCGTCGTCGAAACGATGCTCAACGATGCGCGCGCGAGCGTCGCCTCGGCGCGCGACGCGGCGAGACTCGCTCGGTCCCAGGTGACGTTCGAGGAGGAGGTGCTCCCGGCGTTGCGTCGCTTTTACGCCGAGCGGGGACACCTCAACGTCCCGCGCTCGTACGTCGTCCCGGAAGACGCGGGCCCGCACCTCGCCGGGTACCGTCTCGGTGATCGCGTCGATCGCATGCGGTCGAGAGGGGATTACGTGCGAGGGAGCGAGGAGCGAATGCGCGCGTTGGACGCCGTCGGCGCGGCGACCGGGGAGACCTTCGCGTGGGACGACGAGGATTGGGTGTTTTATAAACAGGTGATTCCGTGTCTGCGGTATTACGTCAAGGCGCACGAACACGCCAACGTGCCCATGGCGTATCGCACGCCCGCGTCGGCGGAGATGTACGAATCGACGAACGCGTTGAAACGGTATAATTTTGGCTTCGCGTTGGGGAAACGCGTCAACGACATTCGAGCCAAGGGAACGTTCATCGAGGGACGTCCGGATCGGTTCGACGCGCTGTGTAACTTGGAATTCGTGTGGGACGACGAGGAATATAACTGGTGGTCGAGAATCGTGCCGGCGTTGGAGCTGTTTCGATCGATGCACGGGCATTTGCACGTTCCGGCGCGCTTCGTCTTGGGCGAACGCGTCGAGTGTCCCGTCGGCGCGCACGACGCCGTGTACGTGAGAAAAAATCTCCAGGGCGTCGATTTAGGAAGTGCGGTGGCGCAACTTCGTCGTCTGCGAACGACGGATGACGAGAAGAAGCGATTATCGCCGAGTCGCGTGCGACATCTCGAACGGATGGGATTTTTATGGGACAAGCGCGACTACGATTTTCAATGTCGCCTGTTGCCAGCGATTCGGCACCTGACGATGACGTACGGATCGCTTCCCAAAGCGTTGACGTTTCGTCCGAATCTCGACTACATCCTTCGCAAAAACGCACCCAAGGCGATATTCGACTACCCGATCGTGAACAGGCTGTTACTAATCGAATCCGGAGCGTACGACTTTGGCGGGATGTCGCCCGCCGACGGCGTCACCGAAATCATCAAAGCCTTCAAGCTCGGTCGACAGGCGTACGACGCCACCGCCGATCCCACCACAGATCCAAAGTACGAGCAAACCAGGGCGCACTTCGCCCTGTGGCTGCGAAGATTCTACCAAATGCGAACGCGGATTGCGAATCGAAACCGGGCCGGAACCGCCGCCGACGAAACCGTCGCCGATGGAACCGCCGACGCCGACGTCCGGGACGACGAACTCGTCGACGACGCGGTGAAGCAGTGACTCATGGAACGAATCCGAGACGTTAGTCCCTCGTGTGATACCACCTCTAGACGTAGCCTAGTCATACCGTCGTCCCGGGCGCCGTCTTCCTCGGTGTTACCCACCGCGAAATGATCTTCGACCGCACACGTTGTCGCGCGCGGTCGTCGACGCGAAACCGTCGCGCGCGCGTCGAACGTACCGCGCACATCCGCGTACATCCGCGGTCGCGGTCGCGTCGAGAGACACGCGTCGCGCGCGTCGACGCGACGATTCGATTCGAGCGGGTGTTCAGACGACGAATCCCATGACGGACGCCGTCGACGCCATCGAGACGAGCGGATGGTTCATCGCCCTCGCCGTGACGCACGCGCCGATGATGATTTTCCTCTTCTACGCCGCGCTCACCGTCGCCGAGCGCGCGCTCGGGAGTAAGCGGGGACGGACGCGGGAGACGATGCCGCCGGCGTCGGCGACGCCGCGCGTCTGCGTGCAGTTACCGGTGTATAACGAGCGAGCGTGCGCGAGACGCGCGATCGACGCGGCGTGTGCGATGCGATGGCCGAGGGAATTCTTCGAGGTGCAGGTGTTGGACGACAGCGACGATGGAACGGAGGACGTCGTGGAGGCGACGTGCGCGGCGTGGCGAGAGCGCGGGACGACGTGCGACTCGTTGCGCATGAGCAGTCTGTTGCGAGGGAAGAGGCGACAGACCAAGGCGGTGGCGTTGGAGTATGGACGGGCGAGAACTTCGGCGGATTTAATCGTCGTTGTGGACGCGGATGCGGTGGTGGAGGAGGATTATTTAGAAAAGATGGTGCCGTATTTTTACGACGAACGAGGCGAGCGCGCGAGCGACGTGGCGGTGGTGCAACCGGCGTTGGCGTTCACCAATGCGTCTACAAACTTTTTGACGATGCATCAGGCGTTTAAGATGGAGGCAGACGCCATCGTGGGCAATCGGGCGTACATTCGAGCGTTCGGGTGCGTGTTGCGCACGGGCGGCGCGGCGATGTGGAGCGCCGTCGCGCTGCGAGGCGTCGGAGGATGGGATCAAAATTTATTATGTTTAGAGGGCACGGATATGGCCATTCGAACGCGCATGGCTGGGTACAGCGGGAAAGCGGCGGCCAACGTCGTCGTGTGCACCGAGCTGCCGTCCACGCTGAGCGCGTACAAGAGTCAGCAAATGCGTTGGATTTGGGCGTGGGCGCACTTGGCCAAGAGACACGCGCTCGCCGTCGCGTTCAACTCGTACAACGGCGTGAGCGGTACGTTCGCCCGCGCGTGGTTCGCGCTGGCGCTCCTGCGACCGGCGCAGTGGGTGCTCCTTGCCGCGTGGGTGTTGATGCTTCCGCGACTCGTCGTGGAGGGCGTGTGGCTCGGAAACGCCGACTACGTCGCTAGAGGCGCGGTGTGGCTTTACGCGTTGCCCCTGGTGTTGATTATCAAGGCGGACACGTTCGCGGTGAGCGACGTGGAGAGCAAGGTGATGTCGCCGCCGAGGTCCACGGGCGAGGCGATGAGCACCGCGCGCGCGACGGCAAAAAAGTTGAGTTGGATATTCCCGCACGCGTGCATCTCTCTCGGGATGATCGGTGTCTATTGTACCGGATATGTGCGAGGAATTCTCGGGTCGACGTACCCGAAATACGACGCCCCCGTGAGTCAGCTGCGAACGCCGAAACTGGGAAGTGGCGACGTCGAACTGAGCGAAGCCGATCGAGGTGCGGACGAGACGTCGTGCACGAAGAGTGAGATGTGGCAATTGATTTTTGAGCTCGGTTTCGTCGTCGCCGTCGCGCACGCGTCGACGCAGCTCATACGTTGGGACGTCGCGGGGGGTTCCGCGGAGACGACGATTCCGCTCGTCTCCGTCGTCGGATTCGTCGTCGCCGGATGTTCCCTGTACGTCGCCGCTGGCGGTTGGGACGATAAGTGTGGGCCGAGGAGCAGTGAACGCTTCCGGAGAGCCAACGCGACGGCGCATCCCGAGGAACGCGCGGGTCTCTTATCCGCGCACTCGCCCAACAGTAAGCCGTCGACGCTCGGCGCCGTTCCCGTGTCCATGCGCGTGCGGTCGGACGGACGATACGGCACCGAACACGCCGACATCGAAAACGCTAGATCGACGAGTAATTTTACGATTGGAGAAGAGATCGCGCTCGAGGGTGTCGACGCACCGCCGCTCGCGACGGCGCGCGAGATGAGCAAGGCTATTAAAAAGTACAAGAAGATGCGAGACAACGATTTCGATCTCGAAAATTTCAGCGAGTACGCGCAGAGCGACGCGACGAGCGTCATGTCGGAGAAACAGGCGCCGTCGCACGTGAATTTCGGGTCATATCGCGCCAATTCAAACGATGATTTCCACTCGGAATCCGGGTTCACCGTCGAGGGCGAACACGACGACGCGCGCTCGGTGGACATGGACGGTCGAGACCGCGCGGCGTTGGCGCACGCGGTTCAGGTGGATCGCGAGGCGCAACAACGCGCTAAATCGCTTCGAATGGCAAATCTTCGCGTCAACACGAACACGGAGGCGACCAAGCGACAACAGAATCCTCCGGGATGGACTCGACCGCCGCGCTCGCCGAGCAGTCGTCCCGGGTCGACGGAATCGTCGCCCCTCGCGCGTTCGCCTTCGAGACGCCTCAGTTCACCGCCAAAGGTGGAGGCGTCGGATTGGGTGGACTCGCCGATCGTCGAATCGACGACGCCGCCGCCGCCGGCGACGAACGAAGAGAACGCCTAGCGCGCGCGTATGTACTACAACGTGTTGAAACAACCTACAAAAGCTACTGTATACGGCCGAGACGACGACGCGCATCCTCGACCATCACGTCCCGTGACCATCACGTCCCGTTGTCATCCGTCCCCGCCTCCTCCCGCTCCCTCGCCCGTCGCACGCGCTCCACGTGGAGCGCGCGCAACATCGCGTTCACCTCGGCGTACTCGGACCGTTCCGTCGTCCGCGCGACCTCAAGAGACTCCCCAGTGTTCAATCGTTTCACCGCTCGACCGAGCGCGGCGACGTCCACATCGTCCTCCGTCGTCTCTGTCGTCACCGCGGTCGTCGACGACGCCGCGAGACGCGTCGACGCGCGTCTTTTCGTCGACATGTGTCACGAAATCTGACGCGAGGAAATCTCGAGCGCTCTCACCCGCGCGCGACGCCTCGACGCGCCTCGCGACCGCCCCGGGCGACGTACGAGACGTCGTTGCCGCGTCCGCGCGCGAGGTCAACGTCGCCAACTCGCGCGCGCGACGCACTGACGCCTTCACACGCCGACGCACATCGAATTCATGAAGAGCGGAGGAAAACGAAAGAAACCCAAGCGCGCCGACGCCCCCAAGAGCGGCACGGGCGCCAAGCGCGCGTCGTTCGGTAAAAACACCACCGCTCGACACAAATCCACCACGCTCGCCTTCGGCGAGGCGACGTTCGACGACGCGAAGAGGAAAGAGTGGGTCACCGGGTACCGAAAAAGAAAGACGGCGCGACGAAAACAAGCGGCGCACGACGCCGAGACGCGCGCGCGCAAGGAGCGCGTGCAGGCGAGGAAAGAGCGTCGCGAGGCGGAGAAGGTGGCGCTCGGGTTGGTGGACGACGCGACGGGTGACGAGGAGGGTGAGGAGGCTGGGGAGGGACGCGCGGCGGAGGAAAAGACGGACACCTTCGCGAGCGGCGTCGTCGTCACCGTCGTCGAGGGGTTCGGTGACGAGGAGTAGGCGGGCGATGATGCCGTTTTGTATTGTATGTGAGTGTGTTTTCTATGACGCGTGCGTTTCCATCGTCGGCGCGCGAACGGACGTCTGAGCGTCACACCTCGGCGGCGCGTCGACGTCGGCGCTTTCGAGCGCTCATGACTCGTCGCGGTGGATACCGACGTCTACTCGCGGTGTTCGCGCTCTCGTGCGTCGGTACGTGCGCGTCGCGCGTGTTTTGAATCGTCTCGTCGCGCGCGTCGATGGACTCTCGCGCGCGTGCGCGTCGAACCGGGACGCGCCCATTTTGAGCCCGATGCAGCAAATTCCAATCGGATCGGGGACGCGTCGAGCGCGACGCGCGTTCGGACGCGCTCGGACGCGCGCGCGTTCTCGAACGATCGACTGACCGTGTGATCGCGTTCGGTCGTCTCGTCGCAGGCGCCTCGGTCCGCGCCGCACCGGTGCCCACCGTGAACGCGTCCGGCGTCTTCAACACCAACGGCTTGCGGTGTCCCGAGACGGAGGTCGAGTGCGAGCGATGTCCCGCGCCGCTGAACACCGGACCGTTTCACGCGCCGGTGAATCTTACCGGTGTGCGCGTCATCGGGTGTCGATACCGCGCGGACGTGTGCGACGCGCTGCGAGAGGAGACCAAGGCGTGTAAGAGACACGCGCGGGCGCTGTGCGGAGAGCAAGACGCGCGGGCGAGCGCCAAGGCGAAATGTCGACGCGTGCTCAATCGCGCGTGGAAGACGAAGTGTAAGGAACAGCGAACGATGTTGGTGACGAGGACGGACGCTCTCGTGAAGCGATTCGTGGATGTGCAGGAAAGATTGAAAAAGGCGAGGGCGAAGCGCGCCGAGGGAGGCGCGGGGGACGACTTGACGACGCTCGAGCTGGATCTCACTCGGCTAAAGTCGTCCATCGCGCAGGCGTTCGACGAGGTGAAGAGAAATCAAGGGGGCGTGCCCGTGGGGGCGATGTCGGATAGGATGGAATCGTTCGTGTCCGGACCGTCGTTGTTGGACACGACGAACGACATGTTGGACGTCGTCGACGCCATGAACTCGGTGCTCGGCGAGTTGCAAACATTAAACGTCGAGACGAAGAATCTGTGCTCGTACGACGCGAGCGTGGACACGTCGGAAGGGAAGATCGTGTGTGAGGACATCGAGCAAAAGATGAAACTGTCGGAGAAGAGAGTCAACCGATGCGCCGCGCGGTTGGGCGACTTTTTAACCTCTACGGCGAAAATCGACGCCCTCATCGTGGAAAAGAACCGTCGATTCTCCCTCTTGGACTCTCTAGACAGGTACATCGACTCCTTCACCGGCGCGTGGTCCGCCGTGCACTTCGACGACGACGGCGCGATAGACAACGACGACGACGACGTCCCAGAACCCTCCGCCAGGTTCAACCTCACCGAACACGTCACCACCGGCATCGTCTCCGCCCTCACCAACCATTACACCGCCGCCAGCGCTCGACGCGCCCTCGCCACCGCCGAGGTGGACGAGTCCGCCCTCTGCGCCCAGATCATTCCTCGCATACAGCTCTCCCTGCTCGGAAACGGCATCAAACGCGGCGACGTCGCTTGTCCGCAGCCTCACGGCACCTTCATCGCCGGTCGCGAACTCCCCGACTGGTCGGCGTATTTCCTCTTTCTCATCGGCGTCTTCACCGGCGTCGCCGTCGCCGTGGCCACCAACCACGCCAATGAGGGCGTGGAGTTTCTTCGAACGAACAGTTCCATCGTCGTCGCCGTGGCCGTCGTCGTCTTGGCCGGTCGCTTCTTTTAAAAAATTAAAGTCGCGCGCCGTGTAAAAAGTAACAACCCAAATTCACACACACTCGCGCGCGCCGCTCGACGACGACGACACCCCGCGACGTGCGACGACATGCGAAACGCGCGCGCGGTGACGTGCGCGCGCGCGGTCGAGGCGTTTTGTCGCGCGCGGGCGTTTCGCGCGACTCGCGCGGCTCGAGACGCGTTCCCGGGACGTGGGCGCACTTTTTGTCCCCGAGGATTCTCGCGACGGTCACCGGTCGCGCGCGACGCGAGAGACGCGCGGGCGTTCGCGTCATCGTCCGAGTCGTCGTCGTCGTCGTCGTCGTCCGAGTCGCGCGAGCGTCTGCACGCGCCCAAGCGACACCGGTTTTACGTGGACGCGCCCTTTGGCGCCGGCGCGTCGGTGGCGCTGAGTCGCGAGGAAACCAAACACGCCGTCAAGGCGCTGCGGTTAAAGATCGGGGACGCCCTGGAGGTGTGCGATGGCGTCGGTGGTCTCGGTTACGGCACACTCGTGGACGTCGCCGGAGCGGTGGCGACGGTGGAGGTGGACGAGATGGTGGACGATGCGCTCGGCAGCGGCGCGGATTGGGACGTTGTGAGCGCGTTCGGCGGATTAAAGGGCGGACGAGGGGATTGGCTCGTGGAAAAGTGCGCGGAATTGGGCGCACGGGCGTTGGTGCCACTGTTGACGACGCGAAGCGGGACGATCGGTGGCGGTGAGAGGGACGGAGGCGGGAAGCGCGGCGGCGGGCGAAGACCGCGCGGCAGCGGCGACAACGAACGCGAGCCGAGCGGGCGAGAGGGTCGATGGGGACGCGTCGCGCACGCGGCGAGTAAACAGTGTCTTCGCACGCGAGGGTTAGTGGTCACGCCACCCGTGGACGTGCGCGCGCTGTGCGAGACGATCGAGCGAGAGAGAGGATCGAGATTGACGCTTCTCGCCGCCGCTGGCGCGCCGCCGGTGTTGGACGTCCTGCGCGACGCCGGCGCCGAGGCTGCGCGCTCGGGACGCATAGTCGTCGGTCCCGAGGGTGATTTCACCGACGAAGAGCTCGACGCGATGATCGCCGCCGGCGCACGTCCGATCGGCCTCGGATCTCTCCGTCTTCGCGTCGAGACGGCGTGCGTCTCGGCGCTCTCCGCCATCTCCGCGCGCGTCGACTCGTCGTCGTTGTGAACAAATTTCTAAGACTTTGTGATAGTATCTACAACATTCGCTACTACAGGATCGCTCGAGCGATCAATCGCACTTGATCGCGCCATAAATGTGACGCACAAACGTCAGACTCGCCTTGTGTCCCACCGTCCCGAGCGCGAGAAACCATCCGTAACAAATGGCGCTCATGTATCCGAAGTAGTAGGCGCTCTGCATGAATCCCGTCATGTCGCTGCGCACGTGAAAGTAATAAAAGGCGTAGGCGAGGATAGAGATCCCGGTGCTCCCGCCGCACAGGAGCGAGCGCCACCACCACTCGTGGTCCTCGGCGGTGAGTTGAAAGTACGTCAACGAAATCGTCGTAAACGCGGTGACGAGGATGAGAATGACGAAGACGACGAATAAGACGCTGTAAATCGTGTACACCTTGTGACCCCACACGGAGGCGAAGATGTAGAAGAGTTCGATGTAAATGGCGGTGAAGGGTAAGAAGCTCGCGACGCACATCTGCGGGATCGTGGATCGGTACCAGGGAAGCTCGGGGATTTCTCGAGGATACTTAGTCGTCCTCGTCGGCGCGTTGAAATCCGTCTTGGTGTTTTTACCGGCGATGCCCCCGATGATGGTGAGCGGAATCGTGACGATGGCCCAGACGAAGACGATGAGCACGATGGTGCCGAAGGGGAGCGCGGCGGTGCTTCGGTACGCGATGGCGATGGTGTTCAAAAACGCAAACAACAATCCCACCGGTCCGCAGAATAAGACGCACGTCAACAAAACGTTGCGCACCCAGTTTTCGCCACCCATCTGTCTGTACGTCAACGCGGAGACGTAGCCGGCGATGCCTGCGGTGAGTGAGTACACGACGAGACACGCCGCGGTGACGGCACCGGTGCTGTAGGGATAAAACGCGCCGACGGCGGCGAGCATAAAGACGAAGAGAACGAGAAACAAGAGTTGCGTCCCGGTGCCGATGATGGCGGCGAATAACGATCGACCTCGCGGGAACCGGAACACGTCGCCGTGCACGTACTTCCACCCGGACTCCTCGTGCGATTCGAGCATCTCTTCGTCTTGCGCGAACTTGACGAAATCCTTCTTCAACACGCGAAGTAAAATGGACGCCAGGAAACCCATCATCAACAAAACCGTCACGCACGAGTTGATGATGCTAAACCAGTGAATCTCCAAATGCTCGGGCAAGAAAGAATACCTCGAGTACTTATCCATCCTGTCCTTGAATGCTATCGAAGTCGGCTTCCACTGCACGCTGTACGAAAATCGCACCGACATTTCCTCATCCGCCGTGATGTCAATCGTCTTCAGAGGATCCGTGCTTAGATTGATCTCGATCACTCGATCCTCGTTGTACGAAATCTCAAAGTGCACGTGCGTGAATAAAAAATATCTATTCTGCGGCGGCGCGCCCGCGCGCACGATCTTCTCAACCTTGCCGATGAAGCCCCAGATGGGCAAGTCGTCAAACGTCATCTGAAAGTAATAATCATTCTTCACCGCTCGACGAAACTTTTCCACCTCTTTGCGCTCTAAAAACTGCGCGCATAAATTTTGATCCTCCACGTCGACTCTGAACGCGATCTCGTGCGGTAAGCGCGCGAGACGATCGCCTCCCAGAACGTCGCCCAAATCGCCTCTCGCGCGCTTGGCACCTCCGGGCGTCTGACAAAACGGATAATCGTAATACTTGTACGTCTGCGCGCCAACAAGAGAGTGATGCGAGCACACGTCGCGAGTCGTCGTCAATCCACGCGTCCTCGCGCTCGCGCGCGCGCGCGTCGTCGAGTACCCGTGCGTATAATCCGATGGCGAGCGGTGCGTCCGAGTAATCGCGCCCTTCGCGCAACGCGCATCGCCCCTCGCGTCGCGTCCGCGCGCGCACCTCGCTCGGATTATGGAACGGTCCGACTTTGTTCGCGAAGAGCGGCACGTCGTCCCCTTTCGAGTACTTGGACGCCGCGAGAAGGTGTCGGGATGATCCGAAGCCGTTGCTCGCCTCGACGCTCGCGCACGCGCTCGCGCACGCGAGACACGTCGCTAGGACGCGCGCGAGCGACGCGGCAGTCCAGTGCAACTCGTCGCGCGCGGACACGCGACGATGGCGCGCCCGGTGCGTCATGGCGTGAACGAACGCGCGAAGGTGTGAGGCGCCCGGCGCGCGCGGCGTCTCGCTCGACGCGGATACGAATGAAATGCGCGCGTTCACACGGCTACAGGCCTAATTCTATCGCTAACGCGGTCTTGACTTTTTTCACGGCGCTTCCGTTCGAGGGTTTCGGTGCGTCTCGCTCGTCGTCGTCGTCTTCTTTCGGTATGGATTTGAGCGTGCGCTGCGTGTCGGCGTTTTCCTTGGTGAGCGCCGGCGGCGGAGCGAAGAATCCAAACGCCGCCGGTTTGGCGGGTTCGACGCTCACCGGCGCGCTCGCGACCGGGGATTTCTTTTCATCGGCACCCTTGGACGCGTTTTCATCGTCATCCGCAGCCGTCGGCGCGCCGCTGAGTCGCGAGAAGACGCTCGAGCGCGGCGCCTCCTCCGTCGTCGTCTTGGCGCCGCCCGTGAGCGCGGCGAACCCCGCAAACGGATTCGCGCCTCCAGTCGCCGGCGCGCGCTCAGGCGTGACGCCCAGCGGCGATTGTCCCGGTCGTTTCGCCTTGACCACCTTACGTCTCGCGCCCGACGACGACGCGGGCGAAGACTCGCTCACGTCGCCCGCTTTCCGTCTCGCTTGATACTCCCGACCCTGGTCTTCGAACGCTTTCCGCTCCTTCTCTCGCTCTTTCGCCTCTTGAATCTCGCGAGACTTGCGCTGTTCCTCCACTTGCGCCTTGGCCGCGCGTATCATCGCCGCGACGTCGTCCTCGGGCGCCGCCGAGAAGGAGCTCGCGAACGGATTCGCGCCCTCGGGCGCCGGCGGCGCCGCCGCCGCCCTCCCGAAATAATTTCCAGTCGCCTCCTCCGCGTCCGAATTCGCCGTCTCCTCGTCCTCCGCATCGTCCGCGGTCGTCTCCTCCTCCTCCTCCTCCTCCTCCTCGGAGACGTCCTCCGAGCCCGTCACCGCCTGCGCCCGCGTCGACCATCGACATCTCACCGTCAGTCGCTCGTTCGAAATCTTCCACGCGCCCATCCATCTCACGATCGCGCGCGGCGCCGTCGCACCTCTTCCTCGTCGGAAATCACGTGAACATCATCCTCTTCGTCGTCTTCGCTCGCCATGGTCACCGTCGACGCGCTCGGCGTCGTCTCGCGCGCGCGTCTTTGACTGCCGCCCGGGTTGAGCTCATTCGGCGCCAGACTGCGCCGCGACCGACATGTCCGCGCCCGGCGGTCGCGCGCTTCGCGCGCCCGTGGCCCCGTTCGGGGACACGCCGATGCCGAGCGGATACGTCGCGGGCGTCGGTAGAGGCGCCGCCGGGTTCACGACGCGAAGCGATATCGGACCGGGACAGGCGCCCATCGGTGGGGACGACAAGGTGCGAGACGGCGCGCGCTCGACGCGGGACGCGCACGCGATGGGAGAGGGACGACGATTCGAGGACGGAGAGGACGGAGAAGGGATGGTGCGCGATGTCGACGACCGGTGACTGACGAGACGCGAGCGCGCGCGCGAACGTAGGATGAAACTCGAGACGCCGGCGGCGGCGAACGCGGCGACGGCGGCGACGCCGGGTTGTTCGGACGTGACGCGTCGACGTACGACGACGATGACGCCGAGGCGGATGAGATATGGGCGTCGATCGATGAACGCATGGATTCGAGGCGGAAGGAGGCGCGAGAAAAGAAGGAGAAGGAGGTAATGGAAAAGTTTCGGAGCGAGAATCCAAACATTGTGGAGACGTTTCGCGACTTGAAGCGAGACCTGAAGGATGTCTCGTACGCCGAGTGGGACGCGATTCCGGACATTGGTGATTACTCCATCAAGAAGAAAAAGTTAAACGTCGGGTTCATGCCGGCGCCGGACACGCTCTTGGCCAAGGCTTTGGCGGAGAAGGAGACGACAAACACGGCGGCGGACGACGGCGCCGAGCAAGACTTGACGGCGGTCGGCGAGGGTCGGGGCACCGTGCTCGGGTTGAAGCTCGATAGATTATCCGACAGCGTCACCGGACAGACGACGATCGATCCAAAGGGATATCTCACCGATTTGGGCTCGCAAAAGATCACGAGCGCGGCGGACATTGCGGATATTAAAAAGGCGAGACTGTTGCTCAAGAGCGTCATCAACACGAACCCAAAACACGGTCCGGGATGGATCGCGGCGGCGCGCTTGGAAGAGCTCGCGGGTAAATTACAACAGGCTCGCACGTTCATGCAAAAGGGATGCGACGCGTGTCCCAAAAACGAGGACGTTTGGATCGAGGCGGCGAGATTGAACACGCCGGAGAACGCCAAGGCGATTCTCGCGCGCGGCGTGCAGTCTCTTCCGAATTCGGTCAAAATTTGGATGCAAGCGGCGCAGTTAGAGACGGAGGACGAACGTAAGCGTCGTGTGTTACGCAGAGCCTTGGAGAACGTGCCGAATTCGGTTCGACTGTGGAAGGCGCTCGTGGATTTGAGTCCCGAGGACGACGCGAAGGTGCTTCTCGCCCGCGCGACGGAGTGTTGCCCGCAACACGTGGAGATTTGGCTCGCGCTAGCGCGTCTCGAGACGCCCGAGAATGGACGCAAGGTGTTGAACAAGGCGAGAGAGACGCTTCCGCGGGAGCCGCAGATTTGGATCACCGCGGCGAAGCTCGAAGAGGCGAACGGAAACGAAAAGATGGTGGACAAGATCATAGCCCGCGCCGTCAAGTCGCTTAAGTCGCACGGCGTCACCATCGACCGCGAAAATTGGATCAAGGAAGCCGAAATCGCGGAGAAGGCCGACCCGCCGTCCGTCGCGACGTGTCGCGCGATAGTCAAGGCGACGATCGGCGAAGGCGTGGAGGAGGAGGACAAGAAGCGCACGTGGAAGGCGGACGCGGAGGAGTGCATGAAGCGCGAGAGCGCGGAAACCGCGCGCGCCATCTACGCGCACGCTCTAGATTCAGGATTTTCGCACAAGAAGGGCATGTGGGTCAAGGCTGCGATGTTAGAAAAGAAGTTCGGCACTCCGGACTCGGTCGACGCCGTCTTACAAAAGGCGGTCACGTTTTGTCCCAACGCGGAAATTTTATGGCTCATGGGCGCCAAGGAGCGTTGGCTGACGGGCGACGTTACGCGGGCGAGAGAGATCTTACAGGCGGCGTTCGACGCCAATCCTGATTCAGAGGAAATTTGGCTCGCCGCATTCAAGTTGGAGTTTGAAAATGGCGAAATCGCGCGCGCGCGCATGCTCCTCGCCAAGGCTAGAGAACGTCTGGTCGATTGTGAGCGCGTGTGGATGAAATCGGCGCTCGTCGAACGCGAGGCGGGCGACGAGAACGCTGAGCGCGCGCTCTTGAACGAGGGCATCGAAAAGTTTCCGACGTTTTGGAAGCTTTGGATCATGCTCGGACAGCTCGAGGAGCGTGCTGGGGACGACCGCGCCGAACAAGTTCGATTGGCGTACGGTCAAGGCACGAAAAAGTGTCCCAACGCGGTGCCGCTGTGGAAGGCTTTGGCCGATTTCGAGATGCGATGCGGGAACGCGTCCAAGGCGAGAATCATCCTCGAGACGGCGCGTTCGAAAAACCCGGCGAACGAGCACCTCTGGCTCGCCGCCGTACGTCAAGAACAGGCGTGCGGCAACGCACAACTCGCCGAATCCACCATCGCGCGAGGGTTACAAGAGTGTCCCGAAAGTGGTCTACTCCTCGCCGAGTCCGTGCGCATGGCGCCTCGACCACAGCGCAAGTCGAAATCAGTCGATGCGCTTCGTAAGTGCGATAACGATCCGTACATCATCGCCGCCATTGCGATTTTGTTTTGGAGCGACCGCAAGATCGACAAGGCGAGAAGTTGGTGGAATCGCGCGGTGACCATCGCTCCCGACATCGGGGACAATTGGGCGAGTTATTACAAATTTGAACTTCAAATCGCTGGAGAACAAGCCGCGGAGGCTGTCGCGCAGCGATGCGCCGCCGCGGATCCTCGTCACGGCGAAAACTGGTGCGCGGTGCGAAAACGCGTCGAAAACTGGCACGCGCCCGTCGTCGACATTTTGAAAAAAGTCGCCGCCCAGCAGGACGAGATGGCGTACGCGACGAAATAGTTAGCTGAACACACACGGACACACGAATTGTAGCTTGACGAAGACGTCGATAAACGAAACCACTCAGTCGTCTCGAAAAGTGCATCGTCTCCTCAGAGCGCGCCCGCCCATGCCCTTCGACGTGCGCGACCTCACCTTCGAGCAGTACACCGATGAGGACACGCAACTCCCCCTCATCTCCGGTCTCATCGACCAAGAGCTCAGCGAACCGTACAGCGTGTTCACGTACAGGTACTTTCTCAACAACTGGCCCGAACTGTGCTTCATGGCCATCGACGGTCCGACGTCGCAGTGCGTCGGCGTCATCGTGTGCAAGCTCGAAAAGCACCGAGAGATGATGCGCGGATACGTGGGTATGCTTGTCGTGGACAAGCGCGCGCGAAATCTCCGACTCGGGAGCGAGCTCGTGAGCAGAGCCTTGGCGGTGATGCAAGACGGAGGCGCCGACGAGTGCGTGTTAGAGGCGGAGACGACCAACGAGGGCGCGTTGCGACTGTATCAATCGTTAGGATTCATCAGAGATAAGAGACTCTCGAGGTATTATCTCTCGGGCACGGACGCGTACAGATTAAAGTTATTGTTTCCGTTACCGCCGGCGCCCGCCGAGGTGCCGCCGGCGAGCGACGCCGCCTAGCGCGCGGGCGCGGAGACGGCCCTCCGCGACGTAGTGTACATTAGACCAGTAGCCGACGATGATTGATTGTGTAAGACACATCTTCACTAGCGCGCGCACACCCTTCGATTCGCGCATCGCTCGAGCGCGATCGCGCGCGCGCGCGGTCTCCGGGTCTCGGGGTTGACGTGATTACTTCTAGGTTCCGCCGTCTCGCGACGGCGGCGTCGTATGAATATAGTCGAAGACGTATCTGATTAAATGTTCTATCTGCGGCCTCTACCACTCGTCTTGGTGTGCTGACCACGCACCTTGATGCCCCAGTAGTGTCGCAAACCTCTGTGGTTTCTAATCTTCTTCAAGCGCTCGATGTCGTCGCGAAGCTTGGTGTCCAACTGGTTGGACACGAGCTGCGTAAACTTGCCATCCTTGAAATCCTTCTTGCGGTTCAAGAACCAGTCCGGAATGCGGAACTGTCTCGGGTTGGACACAATCACCATCAAAGACTCCAACTCAGCCGCGCTGAGCTCACCCGCGCGCTTCCCGAGATCAATCTCAGCCTTTTTGCACACCAAGTTGGAGAATCGGCGGCCGATCCCGCGAATCTTGGTGAGAGAGTACATCACCTTCTCGCGACCGTCAACGTTGGTGTTGAGGACGCGGATGATGTGTTGGAAATCATCACCGACGATGAGGGACATGTCGGAGGTGTCGGCGAGCTCGACGCGCGCGCGAAAGGGATCGACGGGTGGAAGGCCCGAAGATGAGGTGATCGATCGACGACCCTACTCGGTGTCGGTCTGTGCGGTGCGTGCGTGCGTGTGAACGCGCGCGACGATACGCTGGGTGTGCGAAAGGAGTTTTTCCTCACGCGAGTGCGTCTTCGAACGTTCGCGGCGGACCGGCGAGCGTCGAGTTAAGAGGCGGAGGCGTCGACGCGCGGCATCTCAAAAAGCCCTAGCGGGGCGCGGTGAGGGGACTCGTGACCGATCGTGACCCAACACATTCAGGTTTTTTATATATTGTCTCTTTTGTAGTCGATCAGATTAAAAAAGTGGTCATTTCACATGGCGCACACATAAATGGAAACATCTGAAGATTGGATGGACGGGTCACGAACGGTCGATGAGTCCCATCATGTGGATTGTGGTTTTTCAGCCGGGCGCGCTCGGAGCGCGGCGCGGGAGAGCGTCCGTTCGGTGCGCGCGACGCGGTGACGCGCGTCGATCGCGGTGTGTGTGTGCGTTGCGTGTTGCGTGCGCGTGATGGATGGTCTAAAGAATGAATGAAGAATAAAAGGGTACGGCTACGGGTATAGACGCGAGCGCGCGGCGGCGAACGCGAGGCGCGCGACGCGCTCACGGTTCGGGCTTCGGTCCAATCTCCCCGCGTGGGTCGGTGACCTTGATGTCGCCCTCCTTTGGTTCGTTCCAAAGTTTATCTTGCACGGCATCTTCGCTCACGCGCGAATCCAAGGCTTCTAACACGCGATCGACGACGACGTCGACGGGCGCGCCCCCCTCGTCTCTCGACCCGAGCGGCACGGTGATATCCGCTTGCTTGTACATCACCTCCCGCGTTTCCAATAACGATTCAATCTTTTCGATCACGCGCGCGCGTTTCGCGTCCTCGTTCTCGGTCTCCGTCACCGCGAGCAACGGACGCGTCTCGACGCCGTCGGCGAGCACGCGCGTCGCCAAGAGCTCGACGTCTCCGTGCAGACGCACGCTCACCCCGTTGTGCAGGTGCATCCAATTCTTCTTCTCGCACACGATTCCACCGCCCGTGGAGATGACGCACCGCTTATACGCCGCGACTTCGGCCAAGATCATCGTCTCGATCGCTCGGAATTCCGCCTCGCCCGCCTCGGCGAACAACTCGCTCGGCGTCTTCTTCGTCACGCTCTTGATGAGCTCATCCGTGTCCAGGTGATTGTACCCGAGCGCCTTGGCCAGCGCCGCGCCGACGGTGGACTTCCCGCTTCCCATGATACCGATCAGGAACACGGACGTATCCGCGAGCTTGTCGGCGACGGCTCGACCGCGGATTATCTGCGCGGATTCCTCCGCGGCTGAGGCTCGGCGCACGACGGCGGCGGCGCGACGCGCGGGCGCGACGCTCGTACGCGCGCGACGAGACGCGCATCGATCGTACGCGCCCGATGCGATGCACGACATTCGCCCACTCGACGCGCTCGCGGTGGACATGGCGAGGCGCACGGTGGCGTTCGCGTCCCAAAGAGGGCTAGCCACAAAAAGTTCGCCGACGCCGCGACTACTACGGATGGTTTTTCAATCGACTACGCGCGGTCCCGACGTGATCGTCCGAGAAACGAGAGCGCGATGGGAAGAATGACGATGCCGTGCGTCGCGCTCGTGAGGACGATGACGCACCAGTGCGCGAAGAAAAAGTTTCGAAAGTATTCGTAGCTCGCGAACGCCACGGGGACGAGACCCAAGAGGGTGGTGAATGCGCCGTTGGCGAGCGCGGGCGCGATGCTTTTCCACGCATCGAGGGACGAAACGGTCGTCGAATGATGAAACGCGCGCGCCATGTGTGCGATGGATTCGATGGAGACGCCCGTGGAGGAGATGAGGTTCATCGCGCTCGCGCCATCGAGCGGGACGCGGAGACGGGCAGCGGCGCCGAAGAGCTCCGTCTGGACGAGGGCGAGCGTCGCCGCGCTCGCGAGCGCGGTTTTGACGTCGAAAACGATGGACATGACGACCACGGACACGGCGAGTCCGATGCCTAGCGCGAGCCACGTGTCTCGCTCGATGGTGAGATAATGGTCGTTGAGCGCGAAGAGACTGACTTCGTACGGAAACGCCGTCGCGCCGGCTTCGGAGACAATTTCCGAACGCGATATGATTTTTCGAGCCTCTCGCACGTGTTCGAGCTTTTGCTCGAACGTGTGCGCGTCCTCGACGTAGAACAAAAACCTCGCGCTCGTCACGACGCTCTCGTTTGCCGGATCGAGCGTGACAAAGGCTCGAGACACGTCGCCTCGCTGACCGCCGCGTAGAAACGACGGAAATTCCCTCGTAAACGCGTCGGGATTGAAAATCATTCGGTGCGGACAGTGACACCGGCTCCTCTCGTTCTTCATGACGTCACCGAGATGAAATTCGCACCGCTTCTCGTTCGGCGCGCGATTCAACGGCGACGGCGGCCGCGATTGCGGCTTTCGAGCCAGACACTTGAACATGCAGACAAAGGTTTGATTTTCGTCCGCCGCGTCGTCCGCGCACGCGTCCACTCGAGGGTGTAATCGAGATGGATCGTAGTACCACGTCGTGTCGTTCACCGAACACGCGCGTCCACCGGCGATTCTCGCCTCGGCGTGTTCGGTGTAGTAAACCAGAAAATTCGTCGACCCGTATGAAGCGTCCACGCGCGGCGCGCGTAAAAAGTCGCGTTCCATTCGTCGCGCCGTCACCGCGTGTTTCGCGAAATCCACGTTTTCGACGACGACGAACACCGGGTACGTCGCGAATCGACGCTCGGTGTCGTCCACGAACCGCCACATGTACGACGCGCGCGGAACGACGTCGCGAAGGTTCATCCCGAGCTTGACTTTGGGAATCCCGGCGAGCAGGTACGCGGCGACGACAGCGTACGCGGAGAGAATGGTGACGCGCGCGGTAACACTTTGCGTCGGTGAGAGCGTCTCCATCCATCGCCAGAGCGGTTCGCACACTGCCGAGGAGAGTTTCGCGATGGATGAACTCCGTCGTAGCAGCGCGTACTCGTCGTCGGATCGAGCGTCGTTCCCGGCGGCGCGACGCTCGAGATGACGGTGGAAGACGTTTGGAAAGACAAAGACGGCGACGGCGTAATTACACGCCGCGGCGACCGCCATCTGCACGCCGAAGTGTTTCATCGCGGGCACGGGTGAGATGGCTCCCAGGAGAAACGCCGCAAAATTCATGACGCTGGAGAGCGTCACTGACCCGCCGCCCTCGCGCACGGTTTCCGCGACGACGTCCTCGTTGTCGAGATTTCGCGCCACCGCGCGAGACGCGTGCGACGCGAGCACGAAGAAATCATTCACGCCCAAACCCATGGATAGAAACGGCAACACCTGCACCGTGACCGCGCTAAACGTCACGCCGAACACCCGCGAGAGCGCGCCGGCGATGCCGAGCGCGGCCCACGTCGATACGACGACGGCGAGCGTGCCCTCTAACGCCGCTCGCGCGCCGCACGCGGGATTGGTCGAGACGTGGAAGAAGATGACGACGTACGCGATGACGACAACGTACCCGACCAACACGAGCGCCCACACCCCTCTCGACGCGTCGGCAATGACGTCTTCGGCGCTTCGTTCCGCCATGTACGAAACGCGAATATGTTTGTACTCGGCGAGTTTCGCGTCGACGGCGGCAAGCCAATTGGATTCCCATTCGAGTAATAAACGCTCGGCGTCTTGTTCAGAAATTTCTCGATGCGCGTGCGTCGGCGTCCACCGCGGCTCGGTCGTTCGACCCGACGCGCTCGACACGTTCGCGGTGGTATCTCTCGTCGTCTCATCCGTCTTTGTCGTCGTTTTATTCTCGCACTTTTTAGCGTCCGGCGTCTCGAATCCGCTCAACGCGCAAAATTGAACTATTTGTCGCACGTCGTCTCGCGCGAAGAGTTCGTCGCACGGCATCAATCGTCCGCCGCAGTGTAACTCGCCGCAGTGACACCTCGACGCAGTGAAATCCTCGAGACTGGCGCAACACTCGCCCGCAGCGTCGAAATCGCCGTCGATGATTTTCGGGCACCTACTGCGTAAAGACGCGAGCATGGACGCGCACGCAAAGACGTTTCTCGCCGGCGTCGACGCGCTCAGATCCTCGACGTGATACTCGTTCGACATCGCACGAACCGTCTCGCCCGTCGGAAGCTCCACGCACTCGGACGTGAGCGTCACCGTCGGTAGTCCACACGTCTCGAAGACGCGATTACCGAGCGCGAAGAGCGTCGCGTCGCTCGCCCACAGCGTCTCCACGCACGGATGCGCTCGAATCCTCGTCATCAACGCGCAACACGACGGTGGTTGCGCGGCGTCACCGTCCGGCACGCATCCGTGCTCGAGCACGGAGAACGCGTTGAACGACTCGACGCACGCGCACGCGTCCGATGTCGGCGCCGTCGACGGACATCCCAAGACGTCGCGCGCCTCGCCCTCGTTCGCGAGCCGCCACGTCGTCGTCACCAAGCCTCGCCGTGCGAGACTCTTCGCGTCTCTCGTTTGAAACACCAACCGCATCGCCTCCACGGTGTCGTTCTCGCCGAACGAAAACATCGTCTTGCGCGGAACGTCGAGATTAAACCACTGTTTACACGTCGACCAATCGAACCCTTTTGAGAAATCGTACGCGTCGACGCTCGGCCTCGTCGCGTACGCGCCGTAAAAATCACCATTCTTCTCCCCTCCCGGCACGCTCACGGCGCCGTCTCGAAAACAATCCAAAGGTGTCATCTGAAAACACGGCGCGTGCGGTTCGACGTCGACGTACTTGTGACACACGTCCAACAACCCGACGCCGACGCCGTCCGCGTCGACGCGTATCTCTTCGCCCGCGTACAACCAGCGATGAAAATCTCTCACCTCGACGAACGCCTCTCTCGTCGTCAACGATCCGACGCCCGTCACCACGAACGCATTCGTGCGATAATTCCCATACAACTCGTCGTATCGCGCCACCTCCTCGCGCGCGCGGGCTCTCGCCCATAAACGCAGAGGATTTCGCTCGAGCGCAGCCACCAGTGGTCCCACACATCCCACCACCATCATCGATGCCACGCACGCCCTCGCCGCGCGTCTCGCGAACGAGCGATCGGCGAGACGTTGGCTTATTTTTTCTCGCATCGTGCACCGGGCGTCTCGGCGTCGCGCGCGCCGCCGTGTCCCGCGAAACCTCGCCATGATGAACGAGGTGGCGTTTAATGTTCCAAGAGAGTGGCGCAACACCATCCGTCATTCAACGACGCCGATTTGTCATTCAACGACGCGCAGGACGCGAGGAGACGCGAGGGGACGCCGCGAGCGACGCCGAGACGACCGACGACGACGCGCGCGTCGTGTATCTCGTTCGAGCGACGCGTGCGACGGTGCGCGCGACGTGAACACCTCGCGCGGGCTTCATGGCGAATCGCGAGCGCGATGCGCTCTTAGGGAACGATGCCGAGCGCGCGAGGCGTAAGGCGGCGATGGACGGCGTCGAGCGATCGTCGATGAACGCGGAGCGGTTGGAACAGACGGCGAGAACGGCGCAGGAGTCGGCGGAGACGGGGGAGAATATTTTGTCCAAACTGCACGATCAACGGGAAAAGATTTTGAGCGCGCGGGCGAGCGCGGGGCACATGGAGCGAGACATGGATAAGAGCGAGAAGCGAATGACGCAGTTGGGGTGCGAGAAATGCATGCAGCGATGGGCGTTCTGCGTGCTGGTGATGCTCGTGCTCGGAGGGTTGAGTTTCTTTTTGTGGTGGAAACTGCAACATCGGGACGAGGAGCGACGGCGTCAAGAGCCTCGAGAGGGCGACGCCGCGTACGCGTTGATGGCGTCGGAGTGGGCGAGCGAACAGGCGCACGCGGCGGCGAGACGACTATTGCGCCTGTGAAGTTCCGAGGAAGGATTCTTCCTATCCCTCCGTCCTTTCCTCTGTATAGCCGAGTAACGTTGAACGAATAGTAGCCTTAGCGAATAATGATGATAAAATAAATCCGTGTACGCATTACAAGTCGCCCCGACGTCACGAAAACCCGACCGATTTCCATCCCTCGGGCGCCAACGCCTGTCGCAAACACTTGATTCGCTTCCTGTTGGCGTCCAAATCGCTCTCGCCCACGCGACTCGCCGAGCGATACTCCACTCGCGACCGACGCGTCTCGTCGTCCGGGGGAAACCAAAACTCTACGTCGTCCACGAATCCGAAAACCTTTGATTTATACTCCACTCGCATATAATCGTTCGTTCGTTCGACGATCGTCGGGGTGTATCCATCGCAATCCGTCTTTTCGACGACGCGCGCGAGCGTCGCCATCGCCTCCTCGCGCGTCGTCTCCTTCCCGCCGCCCCGCTTGATCTTTTCCTCGTCGTTGTACCTCCACGCCGGGATATAATGAACCGGATCGTTGAATTCATCGGCCGTAGAAACGCAATTGGGCGTCGGCGGGCACAGCGACAGTCCGGTGACGATGCCGTTGAATTCGCCCACACCGAGGTTGGATGGGACGGGCGCCTCAAAATTGAACAAACCGAGGAAAAAGGGCGACGCGACGACGTTTCGAAGGATGACGCGTCGTCCGGACCGGTTCGCGTCCTTTCTCGCGTCGTCCTTTCGCGCGCCGGTCGAGGCGACGCATCGGAGAGGCGTGCGCGCGAGCATGGCGACGAGTGAGGCGAGGTTGTTCGGGACGCCGCGAAGAGAGAGCGGGACGACTCGCGGGACGATTCATTCGGTTGGCGCGCGCGCGGATTCTAGGAGCGCATGCACGGCTACTTGGGATGAATGAATGACTACGTGCGTCTAAGGCATGAGCGAGGGCGGACGCTCGCCGGCGTCTTGGGTTTTTTTCGCGGCGAGGACGCGTCGCTTTTCGGCGAGAAACATGCGCTCGAGCTCCGGCGCGACGGCGTCCACGGCGGGACGCGCCGAGGGATCGCCGCGCCAGCACGCGCGCATGATTTTGACGTACTCTTCGGGTAAGTTGGGCGGTGGATTGGCCGCCGTGGACGAGGATGAAGACTGCGAGGCGGTCGCCGTCGGACGCTCGCCGCGAAGGAGCGCGGCGACAATTTGCATCGGAGAGAGACCAGCGAAGGGTTCCTCGCGCGTGAGACACTCCCACATGACGACGCCGAACGAGTACACGTCCACGGCGGCGGTGTATCTCGGGTTTCCCTCCAACAGCTCGGGCGCCATGAATTGATACGTGCCGACGAGCGACATGGAGCCGGCGCTCATCGACGCCCCCGAGTGAAATTTGGAGAGACCAAAATCACCGATTTTAATGGACCCGCCGTCGTCGATGAAGAGATTTCCGCTCTTAAAGTCTCGATGGATGACGTCTCGCGCGTGCAGATACACCAACCCCTTCGCCGCCTCGCTCATCCATTTGAGCACTTTGAACGCCGAGAGCGATTTATTGGCGTTGCGCAGGTACGCGTACAGCGACCCTTTATCGCAATAATCCATGACGATGCACAGATTCGGCGGCGCGGTGGACGCACCCATGAATGCCACGACGTGTCGATGGCGCAGACGCGTGAGAAACGAGAGCTCTCGCTTAAACTCGGACAACGCGCGTCGGTCGCTGTCGGCGCCGTCGAGCACGCACAGGCGCTTGATGGCGACATCGGTGCCTCGATATCTACCGCGGAAAACCTCGCCGAACGCACCGCGTCCGATTTGTCGACCGAATTCCAACTCTGACATGGGGATTTCGTCGAAATCCACGCCGCCGCCTCCGTCGCCGCGCTGCTTCGACGTGGCTGGACTCAACGGCAGCTTGGACGGATTGAGCGGCGAGTGCGACGGCCGACGCATGGATTCCGAAAAGGATTGCGCGAGCTTGTCGACGTCCGTCTGTGGGTTCGAGTTGGGCGATAAAAATGGATCGACGTACGTCGACACCGACGCCGGGCCGCTCTGCAGCGGCGTGAATTCGAGCGGCGCCGAAAACGCGTCCAAATCGAAATCGCTCGGTTTGCGACGGTGACCCGGCCGCGGTCCTAAATCTTGAGGCGGCGCCAATCCGAACGGATTGTACCCACCGCTCGAGTCGACGATCGATTCATCGTCCGCGTCCAATTGAATCAGAGGTGGCATCTCTCCGGCGCGCACTTTTTGTGGCGAACGTTCCGTCTCCTCGGCGCCGTCGTCCATTAAATTCTGAAACGTCGGATCCAACGCGTGCTTCTCCGCCGGCGCGTTCGCGCTCAGAATCTCCTGAATGTCCGTCTCCAAAAAGTTTGGCGCCATCTCTGCGAGCGCGTACATCGGTTCGTGACGTAAAAATGCCTTGCGCGACGCGCATTCATGACACGCTCGCAACGCCTCGTGCTCGACGCGAAACTTTTCGTTATCGCTTGTCGACAATCGACCCTCCTCGGCGAGCGTCGCCGCGACGAAAAGCGCAGCCCTGTACGCCAAATCCGCCTCGCGAAGCGCCAAACGAGCGACGAAGACGACCAATTCGATCCACTCCAGAGATTCGATGGGGTGTTGTTCCGCCTGAAGCGCCGGGATGTACGCCGACGCGTCCTCGACGACGCGTCGCGCCTTACCCGCCACCGCGACGAGCGCGCAGAGACTCACCGACGACAACGGATCGCCCAACACGATGTCATTGTCCTCCAACGCCTCCGCGCGCGCGTCCACGCTATAATTATTCTCAAACGCCGGAAAATGTCGATGAAATTTCGCCTTGGCCCGAATCAACGCCGCGTACGGCGCCACCAATGTCGCGCACGCGTCGTGCCCCTCCCGCTCGTAAAATCCCGCGTGTCGCATAAACTCCGCGCTTGCTCGCCTCCGCTCCCTCGCCATCGCCGTGTGATCGCTCGCGTACGCCTCCAACGTATCGTCTAACAACCGTTCCCGCCGCTCGTACATCGGGTGCAACGCCGCGTTCGACCCGTGTTGCGCCAACGCGTGCGTCACCGACAACACTCGCAGCGCCGACACCGACGAACGCATGCGATTCACTCGAACCAACGCCGCCAGCGCCTCATTCGCGTTCTTTACCCGCGCCTCTTCATCCGCCGCCCACGTTGCGCGCACCAACCGCTGCACGTGCTTCATCTTCGGCGCCCTCGCCGGCGTCGCCAGCGTCGCCTTCACCACGCTGTACTCGATCGCGGACATCGCACGCACGTAATGCTGCACGCGCTCGTGAAACGACGCCGCCTGCGCCGCGCTCGAGGAGGGCGCGCTCGAGGAGGGCGCGGCAAAGTCATCCATGCGCGTGCGTCCCGAGTGCGACGATCGTCGCTCGTGTCGCGCGCTCGCGCGCTCCGAGTCGCTCTCGGGCGCGTACACGCGCTGGGGACGCCTCGATACGTCGTCGAGAGCGTCCGCGGAGGACGCGCGCGACATGACGCCGCGCGCGAAGCGATGTGATGTGAAGGATGATTTTTGCCGCCGCCTCGTCATTCGTCGCCGCGCATGCGCGCCTCCGACGACGCGCTCCGCGCGTACTGTCGCGAGCGGGTGGGGACGACGACGTCGGACGACGACGCGGCGTCCCTCGCCGCGTTCGCGCTCGACGTGCGCGAGGGACGAACGACGACGAGGGATGTAGTGCTGTGTCTGGGCGAACCCCTGACGTCGGTGGAACCGTCGCCGCGGGCGCGCGCGACGGAGATTCTCGTCGCCATCGCTCGAGACGCGATGGATACGCTGGATGACGCGAGCGTGGGGACGCTCGGGACGTTTTTCGCGGGTCGATTGGCGGATCACTCGGCGGCGGGACGCGCGGCGGCGGGGGCGGCGGCGTGCGCGTCTCGCGCGGATGCGACGACGATTGAAGCCATGTCGAGGGGGTTATTCGTGGAGTGTGACGCGCAGAGTTTGAGACAGAGCGATCGGGAGGCGTGCGGGGCGCTGGCGATCGAGATGTTGCGAGGAGAGCATCGAGGCGCGTGCGTGCGCGGCGCGGGGGACGGCGACGCGAGCGAGGCGTTGGCGAGAATCATCGGTGCGTTCGACGGTGAAAAGGATCCGAGGTGCGTGCTGGGTCTGTGTGAGGTGTGGACGCTTTTACCCGCGGCGTTTGACGCGTTCGGGGCGCGTGGGACGGAGGTGTACGCGGAGAACGCGGAGGAATTGTACGACGTCGCCGCGAGTTACTTTCCGGTGAGTTTCAAGCCACCGCGAGGAGATTCAATCAAGATTTCGAGGCGGCAGCTCGCGGAGGCGGTGGAGCGCGCGATGTGTGCGTCGCCGACGTTCGCGCCGTGGGCGGTGTCGCACGCGCTGGAGAGTTTGAATCCGGAATTGGGACCGGGGAAGATGGCGGACGCGGCACGCGCGGTTCGCGCCATGGGCGAACGGTGGGGCGCGCGCGTCATGGAACCGTATTTGGAGACGATATGGAACGCCATGCGCGCTGCTCTCGCGCATCCAAACGCGACCAAGTTGGAGGACGACGCCGACGCGCACGCGACGACGCCCATGTCCGTGATGACGACGATGTTTGCGAGCGAATTCGGAGGCGCTGCGCTCGCGCGAGCGGCGTTGTCGGACGCATGCGTCGTGGACGCCGAGTCAACGTTTCGTCGTCTCTCGAGCGAGGGTTCGAAAGGCGCGTGCGCGATGGAGTCGACCGACGCCGGGTGTTGCGGCGGTGGATGCGGCGGTTCAGACGGAGGAGACGACGCGGCGAGAGGCAGACTCGTCGCGGCGACGGCGAGTCGCGTGTTGGGCGCCGTCGCCGCGGCGTCGCCCGCGCTTGCGCGCGACGTCATCGAGGGCACGTTGAAGAGACTTTTAGACGCGGGTGGGATATCGATGGACGTGCAGGGCGCGAGTCCGTCCGCGACGTCGTACTTGGCGCTCATTCTCGCCACGCCCGCGCTCGGCGGCGCGTTGGATTGCTGCGAAAAACACGCACACGCGAGCGAACAAGAGAGCGTCTTGGGATCAGAGAGCGGACGATTGGTCGGCTTATTTTCATCCGGTGCATTAGGTATCATAGAATCACCCACGGTCAGCGAAGCCATCGTCCTCGGTCTGGCGGGAATACACATGTTGTGCAAATTTCCGGGTCGGTTTGGTTTAGCCGACGCCAGGTCGCGCGTCGCCGTCGGTGGAAATTTATACGACGCCATGATGAAGGATCACGCGGGCGAGAGTGAATCCGACACGGATATACGCCAACAACGTGCGATCGCCGCGCTCGTCGCAGCGGTGAGCGCCGGAGACGAGATGCTCGAGGCGGCGACGACGCACGGTGGAAGCGTCGATCGACTCGAGCGCGCACTGGCGGAATACGAGGTCGAGACGGTCGAGGCGACGCGCGCCGTTCGCGCGCTCGTCGCGCTCGCGAACGCGAATCAAACGATACGCGATCGCGTCGCGCGTCTATTCTGCGATAAGTTTTGCGAATTGGGTGCGACAGCAGCGACGGCGGGCGGACTCGCGCGCGCTCTGTGCGAAGACGATGACGGCGTATTGACGCGATTCGTCACAAGCGACGACGCACGACGCGCGTGCGAAGACCTCGTCGAGTATTTGTCCACGAGCGTCGACGTCGAACACTCCGAGCACACGACGCGCGTCTTGGCGAGCGCCGTGGCGAATTGCGACGCTGCGGCGCAGACGAAATTCGCCGAACGCGCCTTTGACGACGCGTGTCAAAACCCGCTCGTATCCTGCGCCGTCGTCTGCGGACTCGTGCCAAACGCGTCATTTCATGTGAATGGATTGACGAACGCGCTCGAGACGCTCGTCGAGTTCGCGATGAGCGAGGAGGCGAACGACGCATCTCGGAAATTCGTCGCCGCCGCCGTCGGTTCGGCGACGCACAAGTTTCCTTTGGCAGCCTTCACGCCACCGACGAAGGACTTGGCGCATCCCGCGTCGACGCTCATCGTCGGCGCGTGCGTTCGCGCGCGCGCCATGCGCAGAGACGACGCGCCCGAGTTTGACGCCCTCATCTCGCACCTCTTTGCGTCGCTCGGCGACGCGTCGCCGGCGACGGCGAGAGGCGCCGCCGTCGCGCTCGGCATGTCAGTCGGATTCGACGCCGACGCGCGCGACGTCGGACTCGGTCTCAGGGCGTGCACGCACGCGAACGAAAAGTTCCTCTCACGTCAGCGCTTCTTTACGAAGATTGCGCCGAGACTCACCGCGGACGCGTATCGCGCCGTTGGCGTCGAGCGCTTGTCCCGCGCGTATGCGGCGGTGAAATTAGCCGGCGGCGTACCCGCGTCCGTGGCGCTCAGTCCGCCCTTCAAGCTCTTCGCCCTCTTACCGGACGTTCTTCGCGCGCTCACCACCGGCGCGTTGGCTCGAGACGACGACGCGCTTCGCGCGACGTTGCTTCTCGTTGGTTCGCGTCTCGCCGACCCGGCGCTTCGCGACCCGAGCGCCGAGGACGACGCCGAGCGTCTCGCCCCGTCCCTCGTGGACGCCCTCGCCGCGATCGCCGTCGCGTCACCCGACGATGCGTCCATGGAGTGTCGAGAGAGCGCGCTCGAGGTGCTCGTCGCCGTCGCCACGCTCGCCTTCTCCGCCGTGTATCCGTGTCGAGAGCGCGCGCTCGACGCCGCGCTCGCGGCGTGCGACGATCCGAAACGTCGCGTTCGTCGCGCCGCCGCCGCCGCGCGTCAGGTGTGGATGAAAATCACATAGACAAACAGACAGACAGACAGAGAAATACATAGTAGACATCGCGACAGAGACGAAACGCGTTCGTCCCGGCGGCGGTTCCAACCGACCCGCACACGCCGACGCGCGTCCCGCCCAATGTCGACGCGCGTCCTCGACCTCGACGACGTCGGCACCCCCGTGTCTCGCGACGACGACGGCGACGACGGCGACACCGACGCCGCGTCCGCGCGTCGCGCGTCCGCATCGCCCGCGTCGACGTCGAAACGTCGTCGAACGCGCGACGAGGATGAATTCTCAACCGCGTGTGCTTTTTTCCTTCGCGGTCGGTGCGCGAGCGGCGACGCGTGTCCGCGCGCGCACGTCCGGGCGTCGGCGACGCACGCGATGAATTGCGGGTGTCCGCGGTGTCGCCCGCGTCGCGCGGACGACGACGGTGCGTCGGAATCGGATGATGAATCAGAGGAGGGCGCCGTCCCGCGCGCCGTCGTCGCGCGAGAAGCCGAGGAACGACTCGATCGACGCGCCGCCGTCATCGCCGAGTGCGCCGTCGTCTCGACGCCGCGCGCGGTGACGTTTTGGCGCGAGTTTTTGCGTCGAGCGGCGACCGAGGAGGGGAACAAATTGACACCGTATTGGACGCCGAGACGCGCCGACGCCGACGCCGCGCCGGGACAGACATAAAGTAAAAATAGTTGTTGTACATGTAGAGACGTAGGAGACGCGCGCGACGAGCGAGAGACGGTGTGTGTGCGGTTTGTCGTGCGGTCGTTCGACCCGCACGACGCGTTCGAACGACGCGCTCGAACGACCGAGTCGAGATTTTCATCTTGAGATGACGCGTCTTGAGATGCCCACTCTGCGCGACACACGCGCGCGCTCGACCGCCGCGCGCGCGACGACTTCGACATGGGATTCGATCTCCGCGCACTGTTCGGTCTCGCGCCCACGCCCGAGGAACGCGCGCGCGCCTGTCGCTCAAAACTCCGTCGAATGCAGCGGGACATTGAATCACAAATTCGCGACATTGAGCGCGCCGCCAAGGCGACCGAGCGCGAGATTAAGCGATGCGCCGCGCGTCGAGACGTCGGCTCGTGTCGCGCGCTCGCTCGGGAGATCGTCACCGCGAGACGGACGGTGAGCGGGCTGTACACGACGCGGGCCAGGATGCGCTCGGTGGACGCGGCGTTGAGCCGACGCGGCGCGGCGGAGACGAGCGCGCGGGCGGTGGAGCGATCGAGCGAGGTGATGCGAGCGATGAGCGATCTCATGCGCGCGAACGCGGTGCGCGACGACGCGAGAGAACTGAGCCGAGAGATGGCGAGAGCGGGGATGATGGAGGAAATTCTCGAGGAGACGCTCGGCGAGGCGTCGGACGAAGACGAAACCGAGGCGGAACGCGCGGTGGAGGATGTGTTGCGAGAGATGGTGGGTGAGGTGGTGTTTCCGGAGACGGCGACGGTGGGCGAGGAGACGGTGACGCCGGAGACGGCGACGGTGGCGGAGACGACGACGGAGACGACGACGGAGGATTTAAAGGCGCGACTCGCCGCCATGCGGGCGGAATAGACGTCGGCGGGCGCGCGGCGCGGACGACGGTCGGTCGTCGTTCGACGTCGACCGCGCGACGGTCAATCGGTTGTATAATTGCAGTTTTATTGTTCGCTTACGTACGCACGCACGCGCGCGCGACGACGAACGCGTACGGATGGGTCCTTCCCTGTATCGTCCGTCGCGCGAAAAATCTCGGCGCGTCCCCAACAGACACTAGAAGTTCTTCATTACGCGTCCGGCGTCACACGCGCGCCGGCGTCGACCGTGCATCGCGCGCGATGGACGCGACACTCGTGCGGGGATCATGGGGATCATCGTGCGTCGACGTCGCGTCAACGACGCGACGCGCGCGCGTGAGGGAGAAACCGTCGACGAGACGATGGGGACATAAAGTACCCTCGACAGCGGCGACGCGCGCGCGACGGTCTCTGACGCTCGCGAGCGCGTCGAGCGAGGACGGTGGACGCGCGGAGACGACGACAGCGCGCGGTGCGTCGTCGACGCAGACGCTGCGAGGGATGTTTGAGACGGTGCGAGGGGCGGTGCTTCGACCGACGGAGGCGAGCGCCGATGCGAGCGCCGAAGCGAGCGCGTCTCGACGCGCGCTCTCGGACGTGCGAGAGGCCATCGGGACGTTCGTGACGGGGGTGACGGAGAGTTTCGACGAGGTCATGGACGGCGGCGTAGATGGGGAGCGGTTTCGAACGAATAAGACGGCGAACGCGGAGCGGCGAAGACGCGCGAGGACGCTGACGGCGGAGCGGAGAAAGCGACGACGCGACGCCAAGACGAGAGAGGAGCTCGCGGCGCTGCGACCGAGCGTAGAAATTTTAGAGTTGTCCGAGGACGCGCGCGAGGCGATCGGATTGGATTGCGATGAGATGCATTTGGTGCCCGTCGGCGACGCGAGCGGTTGGAGCGCGGCGTTGTTGAGGTATCGCGCCGACGCAAACGTCGCACCGAAACGACCGGTCATCGTCCTCCCGGGCTGTGCGTCGAACGGTATGACGTTTGACGTCGACCCAAAGGTGAGTTTACCTCGATATCTCACGGAGAGAGGACACGAGGTGTGGATCGTGGAGACGCGAGGCGTCGGGTACGCGAGACGATGGACGAGACCGCGGGAAGATTACACATCCACCGCCATCGTGGAGAGAGAAGGGGAGGCGAGAGAGGTGGAGATACCGATGATGCGATCGGTGGGATTCGGGTTGTGGGATTTCGACACGCTTTTGCTCGAAGATTTGTTCGCGGCGTGCGAATACATCGCCGAGGTTGGCAAACGAGGCGATTTCGTCGGCGTCGGACACTCCATGGGCGGCATGCTTCTCGCCTCCCTCGCCGCGATCGGACCGAAAGAGCACGAGATAGGTGAAACGTCGTCGTGGTCTATGACGCGCGTGTGCACGCTCGCGTCGTGCCTCGAGTGCTCGGAGGAGAGCGATCCCGAGTCGCCGGCGTCGGTGTACGCTCGATTCGCCGCCTTGGCCGGACATTTACCGAAAGGTCTCACCGCGAATCCGAGCACGACCACGGTGCAGTTACCCATCGCGCCCGCGAGCGTCGCCACGGCTGAGGCGTTCCAATTCGTTCTCGGACCTCCACCGCCCATCGACAGAACGGACGCCGCCGATCCCGATCCCGCCAAGGCGTTTTGGCGCAACTCGGTGTCGCCCGTCACGTGTCACCCGGGCGCGACGGACTCGGAATTTCTTCGACGTTTACTCTTGAGAGGCTTCAATAACGTCCCACTGTCGCTCTTACTGCAGATGGCGACCCTTTTTACGCCCGGAGGCATGCGCAGTCGAGACCCGTCCATGGGCGTCGATGAGACCTCCAGCGTGCGCGCCGCCGCCGCCGCCCTCCCTCGAGGAGACTCCGAGCGCGTCGCCTACCTCGCCGCTCTCCAAAAAGCAAACGTCCCCGTGTGCGCCGTCGCCGGCGACGTCGATCCCATTTTCCCACCGAATCAAGTCAAGGCGTTCGCCGCCAAGGCGAACGCCGAATTTCACGTCTTCGGCGACTCCGCCGCGCCGCGAGATGACCCGGACGCGCACTTCAGTCACTACGACGTCATCTGCGGCAGACACGCCCCCGACACGGTGTTTCCGACCGTGGCTGCCTTTCTCTCCCGCTGATTGTTCGCCGTGCGACGCGTCGTAGCGTTGTAACGCGTCTCAAAGTCTTTTGTATAAAAAAACGCTCCTGGGGACACGCCGCGCTTGAGACTCCGACGCGCGCGCCCGTGCGGGCGACGCATGCGCGCGTCCCCGACGTCGACGACTCGAGTGACGCACCGACCGTCTCCACGCGCGTCGGGCATGACCACCGTCGTCGCCGCCGCGCGACGCGGGGCTGACGGCGCCGCCGCCGGGACGACCCCGAAAGAAAATCAGAGCGCGCGAGGCGCCTCGTGGCGCGCGGAACACCGCGAAGCGATCCTCGAGGAGAGCGCGCGCGCGCACGTACCGTCGGAATCGGCGACAGTGATCGATTTCTTGGTGCACGAGGACGCGCTCGTGGGGCCGAGAAAGTGGCTCGGCGCGGCGACGACGGAGAACGGCGACGTCTACGCCGTCCCGAGTCACGCGCTCAAGGTGTTAAAGCTCACGCCGAGGGATGGGAAAATGCGACTGATTGGGAAAAATCTCACGTCGACGCACTTTAAGTTTCTTCGTGGGATTGATGGGAAGAATGGAAAGTGTTACGGTTTGCCGGCGTGGGGCGAGGGCGTGTTGAAAATCGACGTCGAGAGCGGAGAGACGAATATGATTGGGGATTTACCGCGTTCGATGAAGTGGCAGTGGCACGGAGGGTCTTTAGGGAGCGACGGGGCGCTGTACGCGGTGCCGTGTAACGCGGCGAGCGTGTTGAGGGTGTGCACGAAGACGGAGGAGGTGACATTTATCGGCGGCGACGTGATATCGCCGATGAAGAATAAATGGTACGGAGGCATCAAGGCGCCGGACGGGTCGATATACGGCGTACCGTATTGCGCGGATAAGATCATTCGCATCGTGCCCGAGACGCAATCGGTGGAGTTGCTCGAATTACAAGGCGCGGCGTTGGAACCGAATTCGTACGCGTGGCACGGCGGTTTGCTCGCCCCGAACGGATGCATCTACTGTTTCCCCAGTCACGCCGATCGCGTCATGAAGATTGATTGCGCGACGAAGACGTGCACGCTCATCGGTCAGTCCCTCGGGGACAAGAGGTACAAGTTCGGCGGTGGGTGCGTCGGACCCGACGGCGAGTCGGTGTACGCATTTCCCTCCGATTACAAGGCGGTGCTCAAAATCAACACGAAAACCGACGAAACGTCCCTCGTCGGTGAAAACTTACCGGGTATGCTCCCCGATCTCCTCAACAAGTGGCAAAACGGCGTCCTCGCCGCCGATGGGTACATTTACGGCGTCCCGTGCGACGCTCCCTCCGTCATTCAGATAGACTGCGAAAACGACACCGTCAACTTCCTCGGCGACCTCGGCGATATGCCGGACAAGTACCAGGGCGGTTTCTTAAACCGGGACGATGGCGTCATCTATTGCATACCTGAAAACGCGGAAAACATCCTCAGAATTTGTCCCGCCGGTTCGTCGCCCAACCCTCCGCCGCGCGCCGGTTTCGCGCACGACGCGTCGTGACGCCAATACGCCGCCGTCGCGCCCAACCTCCGACCGTGTACCATACGCCCGATGTGATTACTTTCAATCAAAAGTACCACTCATCTCCACACGCGAACGCGTCGACGCGCCGTCGACATCGCCGCCTTTCGTCTCGCCCGTCTCGTCTCGCCTCGTACTCTGGCCCTCGCCCGCTCCTGTCCCCACACGCCCACGCGCGTCGCGTCGCGTCCGCGCCCGTCGCGCGCGGTCGAACGACTCGATACCATGCTTCCCTCGTGGCTCGGCGGTGACTCGTCCTCCGAGGACGAGTACGACGACTACGACCTCCCCGTGGATCATCACCAGGAACGTCCCGAGGGATCGTCGCGTCTGCGCGCGATCGGATCGACGGTGAAACACGAAGCCAAGGAGCGACTCTCCCAGCTCGCCAAGTCCGAGCGCGCGAGTAAGGTTGTCGACGGTCTGACGGATCTCATCGGCGACGCGACGAGGGGCAAGGCGCGAGACGAGGTGGATAAGCTCAAGGCGCGCTCGAAAGATTTATGGAGCAACGCGATGCGAGGCGACGAGGCGAAGATTGAAAAGACGAAACGGGCGACGACGAAGGCGTTGGAGATCACGGAGAAGTTGGCGATGAGCGCGGACCCGGAGGGAGAGGTGGCGCACACGTTCGCGGACGCGGCGAGGAAATTGAAGGATATCGTGGCGACGGGGAAAAATCGAGAAGAAGTGTTGGCGATGAGCAAGACGTTGGGATTGGACGTGTGGGGGAAATTGAAGAGTAAAGCGGAGACGAATGAAAACTTTTCGGGCATGCGAGGCACGGTGGAGCGAATCGTCGATCAAGTCAAGGGGTTGATGGAGAAGTTGAAGGAGGAAAAGCTGAAGCGAGACGAGGCGGCGGCCATCTCGGCGGTGCTCGACACCGGGGAATCGGCTACGACAGAACAGATCGATTTGAGGTTGAAGACGCTGGCGGATGATAGCAAGGGAGTGTGGAACGATATCCGAGCCGATGAGCAGGTGAGAAAACTCATCAAAGAGGAGGTGGTTCCGGGTTTCGAGCGTTTAATTCGCGGCGCGGTGCAAGTCTCGTGCGAACTTATGAGTCAGCTCGAACTTCCTCGCGTCGACGGCGTGTACGATTCGCCGATCGGTTCGGTGTGTTATCACGTCGACAACGTCCATTTTACCGAATTCAAAATCGATAAGGAATCGCTTCGCGTCATCAATCACATGGACGAGGACGAGTTGGGCGCCGGGTTGAGCACGACGGTGCAGGTGGAGAACATCAACACCATCATGCAAGACGTGGAGTTTGCGTACTGCGAATTCCCTAGAAATTGGGGCGTTGTCGACGGCGAGGGTCTGTGCACCGTCACTGTGGAGGGCGCGAGCGTGGGCATCACGTACGAAATCATAGTCAACACACAACAGTTGATGAAACTGGTGAATCAAGGCGTCGAGTTAGCCAAGGATGACGGGAAGATCGAAGAAATGAAGGAGAAGATCGCGGTGAAGATGAAGGAGAGGAAAGAAAGGAAGGAGCGAGAGGCCGCCGCGGCGGCCGCGGCCGGAACGCCGCCGAAGCCCATCGCGAAGCCGGAGCCGCCGAAGGACGACGGGCCCGAGCGCGAAAGCTTTGGATCGCCGAAGGACGACGTCGACGCCTTGGGTTCCGCGCTCGATCGAGCGTTCGGTGCGAGCATGTTCAACGACTCAGAGGAACAGTTCGAATCGCCGCCGTTATCTCCGACGTCACCCGACGCGTTTCACGATGCCACGGATGACGCGCGCGTGTTAAACGCCAAGGAAAAGCTCGTTCGCAATCGTAGAGTGGTCGGTGAAATTTTGGGTGAGGGATTCTTGGGCGATGAACCCGTGCTAGAGCTTCGCGTGCACACGACGCACATCTCCGTCGGTGAGCTCGACGTACAAATTAGCGGTACGTCGGCGGCGTGGTTGTACAACATGATCGCCCTCGTCTTGACGCAACAACTCAGAGGTCGCATCGAAGAGAAAATCAACAACATCACCGTCAAGCAACTCGCCCGCGTGAGCGACGCCGTCGCCGCGTACAGCGCCGGTTTGATCGAGGTGTGCGTCTACCAAGACGAATCCGACGACGACGACGACATCGGGTCTCTCCTCTCCGGCGTCACCGGTTCTCTTCGTCAAAATCCCGGTACGTGGGGCGAGGATTGGCGGTGTTCGCACTGCCCCGGCGAGGCTCCCGAGCACGTCGAGGCGCGTCGTAAATTCGGTTCCCGCTCGCAATCCAAGGCGTCGTTTGAAGGTCTCGACGAACTCATCCAGGAACACGAAAAGGAGCAAGCCACGAGAGACAAAAACGATAGAAATTCTCTCGACGACGTCGATTGGCACGACATCGCGTCGCCGATGTGAACGAACGCGTTTCAAACGCACACCCCACATCGCTGATTTATTTCTTGTAGTCGAATTGAATTGAATCAATCCGATCCGATCCGTTTATCCGTTTGAAACGGACCGTTTCGTCGGCGTCGGCGTCGGCCCGAGGCTCCCGCGCGATCGTCTTCACAGAGCGCCTCTCACGTCGCCCACGCGCGTCTCGCGATGCCAACCAAGCCCCCAATCGTCGCCCTGGCGTCCGCCCTCGTCGTCTTGGCGCTCAAATCGCGTCTGTCGAGACGTAAACCGTCGAAACGGAGCGAGAACGCCATCGTCCCGAAGGCGCGCCCAACGACCACCGAGACATCATCCGAGGATGACGCCACGCCCGCGCGCGCGCTCTCGCGAACGACGACGTCACCGCTTCGCCCGCGAGAGCCCACGATCGATCACACCGCCGGTGGGCTCGAGACGGTGGAGATACGCGCGCGTGGGATCACGGTGCGGGTGTCCCCGTTCGGCGCGACGCTCGTCGGCGTCGAGTGCGCGCGGGCGGGATGGGAGGACGACGACGACGCGAGGGAGGACATCACGCTCGGATACGACGATTGCGAGAGTTACGATCAAACCGAGGGGAGACCGTATTTTGGTGCGGTGTGCGGACGCGTGGCGAATAGAATCGCCGATGGGGAATTCTCGCTCGGGCGGGAGACGTTTCGATTGAAGAAGAATAACGGCGAAAACACGCTTCACGGAGGCGAGAGCGGGTGGGATCGCAAGCGTTGGACGATCGAGGATACGAGTCGGAGTAGCGTGACCCTTCGCTACGAGAGCGCGAGCGGTGAGGAGGGTTTTCCTGGCAAGGTGATCGCGCACGTGGTGTACTCGTGCGTGGGATTCGGCGAACGCGTGACGGTGGAGGCAGACGACGTCTCGGGCGGCGTCAAATTAGTCGTGAAGAATTACGCCGAATTGACGACCAAGATGACGGCGACGACGGACGCGACGACACCAATCTCCACGGTGCAGCACACGTATTTCAATCTTCACGGACACGCGAGCGGGAGAGATTGTAGCGCGCACGTCGTCTCCATGCCGACGTGCGACAGGTACGTCCCCGTCGACGCCGAGACGTTGATTCCCACCGGTGAGGGTTTGAAAAAGGTGGACGGCACACCGTACGATTTACGTCAACCGACGCCCATGTTTGAAAAATCGAGCGATGGATACGATAACACCTTTGTCATCTCCGGCGCGGACGCGACAAGACCGGCGAGCGAGTTGCCTCGCGAACCGCCGCGACTGGCGGCGCGCGTTGTCTGTCCCGAGGCTCGACGCGCGCTCGAGGTGTACACGGACGCACCGGGCGTGCACCTGTACACGGGTAACTTTTTGTCGGGCACCATGCTCGGGAAAATCAAGGGTGGCGCGACGTACGCGCGTCAAGGTGGATTTTGTCTCGAGACGGGTTGGTTTCCGGACGCCGTCAATCAACACGCACGCGTCGGCGACGCCTACCCGAGCGTCCTGGTGCGACGCGGCGATTCGTACTCGCACACGTTGACGTATAGAATCGAAAACATTCCGTCCGTGGATGCGTGAGTCGCGGCGGAGATCGCGTCGTTCGTTCATCTTTCTTGTATTACTTTGCGTCGTCGCTACAACGTCTTCGTCCCTCTCTATTAGTAGTTAATTGTACGTGAAGACGTACGCCCTCAACAAGAGCGTGAGAATCAAAATACCGATAAATATCGCGAGCGGCATGTACTTTTGAATCAACGCCTGTCGACTCAAATCTTTCGCCCTTTTACTATACTTTTTACTCGCCTCGCTCAAATTCCCGCTCATCGCGCTCACGCGATCCAACTGTTCGCCCTGTCCCATGATGTCGTTGATGTTCCTCGTCATGATTTGTTGAATGTCGTGTAAATCATCATTCAATTTGTTCAAATTACGTTGCGTGCGCGCGTCGCTGTACAACTTCTTCGTCCTCTGTATAAAGGTATCAAACTTTATAAACGCGTACGGTCTCGCCGCCGCGTCCACCGCCGCGCCGTGCGTCTGCGCAAACTCGTGTTGCAATTCCTCCAAGTACTGATACGCCAATTTCTTCGGATACGATCGGTCACACACGGTGAGATAGCAAACGTTCCCATCGATGATGTAATGCATCAAATACTCCCCGCTCTCGATCGTCAATCGACTCGGAGGCGCGTCGGCGCCGCTCGCGCCGCCCAGTCGAAGAAATAATCCTTTGGCTTGTCTCTTGAGCGCGTCCATGCTGGTGTTTGACGACGACGACGACGCCGAGGCGACGTCTAAAGATTCAGCCAACGGTAATCCATCGTTCACGCGCGCTAAGAGGGTGAGTTTCACCATGACGACGCGCGAACGCGCGATGAATTTAATTCAACGAAAACTTTGGTCCGTTTCTCTATGCGATGCGTCGACGTGCCGGCGTCTCGGCGTCGAGTCGTGCGGTTGGTCGCGCGCGAGGACGAGACGAAACGCGCGCGCGTTCGTCGGTTCTCGTCGGTCGGGCGCGCGCGGCTGTGCGTCGCGGTGTGACGCGTCAGTCGGTCGTTCGGTGCCCGTCGAGATGAAACTCCGCACCCGACGACGCGCGCGATCGATCGACGACGACGAGACGGCGACGGGGGGGATATGAGCGCGGAGGAGGTGCGCGCGATCGATCGAGACGGTGGTGGACGACGCGAGACGATGGACGCGGACGCGCGCGGTGATGGAGGGATCGTGTTCGATTTGATTGACGAAAAGAACTCGATGCGCGCGCGTGATGACGAACGCACGCGCGAACGAACGACTGACGACGTCCGGCCGATTCGCAGTTTAATCCGTTTTTGAACGATGATCTCGACGCGGACGACGCCGGGTTCGGTCCCGAGGGCGCGTTCGCGGGGATGAGCTCGAGTGCGCCGGCGGCGGATCCGGCGCCGACGCCGGTGTCGACGAGCGTGTTCGGTGGTTCGGCGTCGGTGAACGCGCCGGGAAAGGGTAGGGATGAATTCGGGGCGAGCGCGTCGTCCAGCGGGACCGCGGGTGGGAGCTCGTCGTTCGTGGGTGGGACGAGCGATCCGGAGGCGCAGGCGCCGAAACGGCGACGAGGTTGGATTTTTAGCGTTTCGTATTATCAGCAGTTTTTCGACGTGGACACAGACGATGTGGGCAAGCGCGTCGCCAATGTGTTTTTGTCGCCGCATCGGGGTAACTTTTTGGAGGAGGTGGTGGCGGAGAATGCAGATTTGTACGTGCCGGTGTGGGGGTGCGCGACGCTCATCTTTTTCATCGCCCTGGGAAGCGCGTGGGGGAAATATAACATTCATAAGAACCAGGCGTGGGATTTCGACGCCAAGACGGTGAGTCTGAGCGCAGCCATCATCTACGGCTACGTCTTTGTCTTCTCGCTCATGGTGTACCTGACGCTGTCGTGTTACGCGCGCGTGGAAAATTTACGCGTCGTCGACGTGTGGTGTCTGTACGGATACAGCGTTTTGACCCTCGTTCCGGTGTGCATCTTGGCCACCGTGCGATACGAATTGTTCCGTTGGATATTCTTCGGCATCTGCGCCGCTCTGAGCACCGTCTTCTTGATGTCAAACGTCAGAAACCGGGTCGCTGCGAGTTCCAAGGGAACCGCCTTCGCCATGAGTTTCGTCAGCTTCATCGGAAGCGCCAACTTTGCGTTCGCCCTGGTGCTCAAGCTATTCTTTTTTCAGTACTACTTTGGGCACTGAGCGCGCACCGACGTCACCACGCGCGCAATCGCCTAGTCATCGCGTGTAATCACCTCACTCTTTCAGTCTTTCGACGCGTCGGGCGCGCGTACGCGCTCACGAGCGCTCCGAGGTCCTCATTCACATGCGCTCGGTCGGGGAACGGCTCGCCCGTTTCGCACCGACCGTCGCGCGCGCGGAGAACTGTGCGCGCGAGAACGCGCGCGCGTCGATTCGTGCGTCTCTCCGCGACTCTCTCGCGCTCGAGCGCGCGTCGTTGAGCGCATCGTCGCGCGCGCGCCCAACCCTGAGAATCATGGGCAACCGCGCGTCGTCCACGTGGGACGCGTCGCAGACGCAGGAGGATTTCATGAAGAACGATCGCGTGATTCTCGTCGACGCGCGTGACGTCGTGCTCGGGTCGGAGAGCAAAGAGAACGCGCACAAGTTCATCGCGAGCTCGAAGACACCGACGGGGGCGCTGCACCGCGCGTTTAGCGTGTTTTTGTTCGATAAGGATGATCGGTTGTTGTTGCAACAGCGAGCGGCGAGTAAGATTACATTTCCGAGCGTGTGGACGAACACGTGCTGCTCGCATCAGCTCACGGGACAGAAACCGGACGAGATGGATGACGAGGCGTCGGTGGCGAGCGGGACGTGCGTCGGCGCAAAGCGAGCGGCGGTGAGGAAAATGAAACACGAGCTCGGCATCGACGCCAAGGACGTGCCGATGGACAGGTTTAAGTTTTTGACGCGGTTGCATTACTGCGCCGCGGACGAATTCGCCGAGCACGCGAATCAACCAGCGGGTGGGACGTGGGGAGAACACGAGATGGATTACATTTTATTCGCAAAGGTGGACGTCGCTGGCGAGACGCTTCCCACGGCGGTGAACGGCGATGAGATCGACGATACGAAGTGGGTGAGCGCTGAAGAATTGAAGAAAATGATGGATACCTCGAGCGGGCTTCGATGGAGTCCTTGGTTCAGGATCATCGCCGAGAAGTTTTTGTACGAGTGGTGGGGCGATTTGGACGCCGCGCTCGGGACGGATAAATACGTCGACGTGAAAACCATCCATAAAGTGATGTAAAGGTACGTGTGAGCGTTTGTTCTTTTTTTCTCGCACGACGGTATATTTTGGCGCGTGTACACATCTCGATGATGACAACTGTGACGGGCGGACTGCACGGGGTGATATCCGGGTGAAGATTAGTCCTAGCGTTAACTCACGAGTGCGCTCCTGAGAGATGACACGACGACGATTCTTTTCCACGTTTGACGCGCTCGCAACGACGACTGACCGCTTCGTGATACCTCTCGCGACGCAGGGGTGTTACGCGCGCGTTGATTATTAGCTTATTACACGATAGCCTACTTCGGGAGTCGTAGGAAGTACAATTGTACAGTAGAGCATTTACACACAAATCGCGCCCTCGAGACGTCGCGACGGTGCCGCGCGTCGCTCCGATCGCGCGAGCGCGTCGAGACGGTCGTGTCCCGCGAGCATCAACCGCGCGTGACGGTATCTGAGCCCGCCCACCGCGACGTCATCGACGCATCTCGCCCACCCACCGAGCATTTACACAAATCGACTGCCAAAAATTAATGACGCGTCTAATAGCGTCGCCCGTCCGACCTCGTCGAAACTTAAATCCATGGCGACGCACCCGGCGTTGCACAATTTTTGGTTGATGAGTTTTTCGAAAATTTTCCCCTTATCTCGACGCGTCTCGATGGTCGCCGCCACGGGCGCGATGGACGGCACGAAGTCGATGTCGCGTTGCGCGCCGACGGGCGGTCGAGTCTCAAACGGATCGTTCGAGGAAAACATCTCCGTCAGTGTGTCGAAAGGATTCGGCGGCGCGATGGCGATCGGTTGCGACGTCGCCCGTCCTTGTCCTTCACCCTCACTCTCTGGCGGCACGAGCTTGGCGACGAGTTGTTGAAGAAATAAACTGTGACCGACGACGATGACGGCGTCGTCCTCGTCAAAGCGCAGCGTCTCCAAAAAATCATACATTCGAGCCTCGACGTCTTTAGAACTGTCAGAATCCGTCTCCGTCGTCCACCACTGCCCGACGGCGTCGTTCGGGTCGAACATCAGTCCCGCGCCGAGACGCGACGCGGCTTCTTCGTTGACGATTTCCGCCAACTTTTTCTTCGCACGTTCGAGGACGCCGTCTCCCTGCGCGATGCCCACCGTATCCAAGCCTCCCACGCCCTTAATCTCGCGTATGGACTGTAAGCACACCTGACGCATCGTCCCATTCATCGCTCGCGGATGGTTTTGGAGCATGAAACACGACGTTTGGACCGCTCGCGTCAACGGAGAGACGTAACACGTCTTGCACGCGCTAAACGCCGCGCACAACTCGACGCCGTCGCAGTGATGATCCGGGTGCTCGGGGGACGACGGACGAATGGGTGAGCACGCCGACGGCGACGACGGCGGACTCATCGTCGGCGGCGACATACTCATGACGTTGGCGTGCACGAGCACGCCCGCCTCTGCCTGCGAACACGCCACCGCCGCTCGACCGCCGAGCGCCTGTGCCTGTTGCACGCCCAGTAGCGTCAACGGGTGATCGAACCGCATCATGTTCGCGATGTTGATATCCCTCTGCGCTTCGTTCCATTTACTCTCACCGTGACGCACGAAGAAGACGCGCTTCGTGCGTCTCGTCTCGGCGCACGCCGAGACTTTTACGTACACTGTCCCCGGTGAAGTCAAGCGTTCCAGCTGCGCGTAAAGAGGCACCGCCAACTCCACCCCGGCGTGCGCCAGCGCGAAATCTAACGAAATCTGCCCCCTACCTATCAGCGTCCCCTTTTGCACCCCCTTGACGCTCTCTCCCGCGTACACATCCACGCACAACGCGTCCATTCTCGTCGCCTCGCACCGCAAGTCTCTCGTCGCGTTCCACACCGGCGTCGACGTCTTCGCTCGGCAACCCGTCACCACCCGTCGTCCTCGCGGTTTCCCGTCGCCTCCGACGACACGCATCACCACGAACGCGCGAGTAGTCGATCCCGCGAGCTCACCGCGCGTCACCGTCGCCAGCGTTGTCCCGCCGCCTCGACTCAGCGTCGGCGCGTCGTCCTCCCCTCTGTAATACGACGAATCGATCCCTTTCGCGCTCGACAGTCGCTTCTTCTTCTCCTTTAGGCGCCTCAAAAAGCCTCCTCGCGACGTCCTCGTCGTCGTTTTTCCGGCGTCCTCGTCGTCGGCGTCCGTGGATTCGTCGTCGTCGTCGCCGTTCCCATTTGGATTATTCGAGTGTGGGAACGAATGAAACGCGCGCTCCGGCGTCCACGAGAAGCCGCCCGACGCGCTCGCGCGCGACACGTCGGACGTTGACTCAACCGTCGTCCTCGCCAGCGCGTCCGAGAGCGCGTTGGAGACGCGCTCGCGCGATTCGATGAAGGAGCGCTTTAATCCGTCCCATTTTTCCATCGCGCGCGTCGTCGAGTGCCGCGCGAGTGCGCGTCGCGTCATGTCGTCAAGCGGGTGGACGTACGTCGTCGAGCGAGTGACGACGCCGGCGAGCGCGTCGAGCGCGCGCGCGTCGTCCATCTCGCGCGTCGTCGCCAAGGAGGCGGCGAACGGTCGCGTGTTCGCATCGGTGGCGTGTTGGAGGACGAAAGCGCGTCGAGCGGGAGAGACGACGCCGGCCGTGTTCGTGAGCTCGCTCGAGGTTGAGGAGGGGTTCAGACGGCGGGGCGTCGCGCGCGCGCTCGTGGAGGAGGTGGAGACGATAGGAAGGGAGGAGTTTCGCGCGAAATGGGTGACGCTTTCGGTGAACAAAACAAACGTCGTCGCGTTGCAGACGTACGAGAGGTTGGGATTCTCGATCGACGGGGACGAGGACGGTGGGATGATGCGCGTGCTCATGGATCCTCTGCGTCTGGTGCAGCACAGAATGTCAAAACCGATCAGTGAGAGCGCGTAGCGCGCCGTATTTGTTATTTATTATACTGTACCGTAGTTGGAAATGTCTACGTAGTCGCGCGCCGCGTCACATGCCACACTTTTTCAACGCTCGTTCTATGCCTTGCTCTTCAAACTCCTGCTTGGATATCCAAAACTCGTCTTTACTTCGCATGATGTCCGCCAAGACAGCGCCTCCAACGAAGACCATGTGTTTACGATGTTTTGGCGCCTCGACTTTCATCTTGAACTTTTTCATCGCCTCCTTGTCTCCGTTCAACACATTCTTGAGATACAAGCGCTTGATGTCTCGCTCGAGACGCGAAGGTAAGCCAGCGTACATGGAATTTCCGCCCGAGAGGACGATGTGTTGGTACAGGGATCGACGGTTGTCGATTTCGTTTTCTTGAATGCACTTGAAGACGAGTTCCGAAATTCCGTCGCCCTCGACGTCTATGAGATCCGGTTGGAATAAGCATTCGGGTCCCATGAAACGTTCGGGCCCGAACTTGATCACGCGTCCATCCGGTAGCGTGTACGACGCGTTCGTCGCCGTCGTCTCGCGAGCCAACTGGAGATCTCGTTTATAGTCGTACGCGACGTAACACGCGTCCTCCTTGATGAGCCTCGCCGTCTCCATATCCGCCGACCGGTTCAACGGATACCCGCGTCTCGTCAATAAATCAATCATCCTCGTCGTCACGTGTCTCCCGGCTACGTTCAATCTCTTCGTGAGATGCGGAAACGAAAATCCATCCACCACCGGCACGACGTGCGTCACTCCGTCGCCCGAATCCACCACCACGCCCGTCATCAATCCCTGCGCGTACAGCGTCAACACCGCCTGCACTTGCACGTAAGCCCCGCGAAACCCGTACGTCTCGAACATCGTCGTCATCATCCGCTCCCGATTCGATTTCGGATTCAACGGAGGATCCGTGAGCATGATTTTACAGTCGTTCGTGTCGCATCCCAAACTCTCGAACGCGTGGTCCCACACCAATCCCATGTCCTCCCAATCTCGCACCACCCCGTTCGACACCGGATACGAAATCTCCAAGTTTGCCCTCCTGCTCGCCGCGTCCGATCCCACGTACACATCCTTGAGCACGCCGTCGTCGAACATTTCCTCCTCGTACCGAAGCGTCGGTCGGCCCACCATGCACGGAAACACCGTCCTCGGTTCCTCATCGCCGGCGAACCCAGCCTTGACGAACCCGGTGCCCGTGTCGCACACGACGACATTTTCACGATTCGTCACGCTGCACGAGGTGGCGAACTGCGCCGGGAGCGCTCCGCTCGACGTCATGATAAGCGCGAATTGAATTCTCTCTCCACGATGACGCGATTATCGATTACGACACGTTCTTCTCGCTCGCGTCGCTTGTACGCGCGCGTGTCGCTCGCACGCGTCCGAGCGTATCGTCTCCGCGCGTCGTGCGCGGTGACACGTCGAGAGTCGTCGATCGTACGCGAGGCGCGACGTGGAGGAGCGATCGATCGATGTCCCCGGGGACGTCTCGGCGTCGGCGGTTATCGAGAACGTTTGCTTGATTCGGCTCGTGGCTTTGCTGTATTAAATAGTCAAATTATGGCTCACGCGGCGAAGCGCGACTATGGATGCGAGATGAAATCATCTCGCCAATTCGTGTCGTCGAGTTGAGACTCGGCGAGAGGAACGGTTTGCGAGCGAGCGAGCGAGCTCACTCTTCGGCGGGCGTTTCACCATCCGTCGTCTCCTCGCTCGTCTCGGAAGCCTGCACGGAGGCGATCATGGTGTTCAAGGAGGAGACGTCCACCTCGTCCGATCCCAAGGCGGTGATTTTCACCTTGTTGTAGTCTTCGTCCGTGGCGCCGAACATCTCCTTCAGCTTGAGCTGCACCTCGCCGCCGGCAGTCTTGTCGATGAATTCATCCAAGTCGGCGAGGTACATCAACTTGGCAAACTTACCGGCGCCATCAATCTTACGCTCCATGCCAGACTGCGTGAGACCCGCCAAGTTGGTCATCAGAGTCCCGTATTTCTTAAACATTCGCTCGCCCGACTCGACGAGAATGGCCTTCATCTCTTCACCTCCCAATTCACACGCGTTCTTCAGGGCGAGCACGTCTGCGACGAAGTCGAGGGTAAAAGCCTCCTCCGTGAGCTTGTACCTGAGGTACTTGCGGAAGATTTCAGCCGACGTGTACCCAGTCTTGAGCGATAAACCTTTCACGACGCCTCTGTTCAGACTGTCGCGCTCGAGCGGGAAGAAGTGCTTCAATCGCTCGACGACCTCCACGTTCTTGTTCACCGTGCGTTTACGCTTCGCCCGTCCGCTCGTCGCCTTACGGAACACCTTGTAGCACGAATACGCGAACGTACTGGCCAAGAAGAAGAAACCGAGGCCGCCCAAGTTGCGCAGCCCCGGGTTCTGGCTCGCCGAGCGCAAACCCTCTGAAACGCGTCCCATCACCGTCAACTCCTCCACTTCTTCTTCGATCACCTCCTCCTTGAGCTCATCGATCGTGAGTTGTACTCGTTCACCCGCGTGCGCCTCCTCGTCGCCCTCGACGTCGCTCGCCTCGACGTCCGCCCCCGCGACCCCCTCCTCACCCTTCTTCGGCGCGTCGTTCCCACTCGCCGCGGACGACGCGACGACGACCGCCGATCGACCGGGCGCGCGTCTCGCGCGCGCGACGCGCGCCTCGCGCGCCGGTCGCGCCGGCATCGTCACCGCGCGCGCCGGCGTCCCCGCGCCCGTCTTGGCGCTGGAGATCATCATCATCGTCGAGCATCGAGTCACCGCACGCGTCGCGCGCGGCGTCGCGCGCGCGCGCGAGGCGACCGCGGTGCCGCGCATGCTCGTCGCGCGCATCGTGGCGTGAGCGAACGACGCGTCGGCCGAGTCGGCGTGTGACGCGCGCGAATGAATCGTCGGAATGGTCCACCATCTTTCACAGTACCGAGATCGTGTGTGTGTGTGTTTTGATGGTCTTAAAATATGTATAATACTATATTTCAGGGTTTAGTGTAAGGGTCGCCGTCGTCTTGCGAGATCGGGGAAAATTTGCCCAACGCGCGAAAGTGCGCCGCGCTCGACGCGACCGTCGTCGACGCTCTCTCGCGAGCGAGCGCGTCGCTAAAAAGTTGTCGCTTTCGATCGCGCGCGTCGAACGAGGCGGTGCACGCGAGACCACGACGCACCGCGCGCGCGGTCGGTGACTGAGCCGCCGGCGCCATGTCCTTCATGGATGCGCGCGAACACGGGAGCAAGGTGGGCTCCGGCGGCGTCGCGTCGCAGCAACAGGCGAATGTCGATCGGCGCGAGCGTTTGCGGCGATTGGCGCTCGAGACGATCGATCTGGCGAAGGATCCGTACTTCATGAAGAATCATTTGGGCTCGTACGAGTGCAAGCTCTGTCTGACGTTGCACGCGAACGAGGGGAATTATCTGGCGCACACGCAAGGGAAGAGGCATCAACAAAATTTAGCGAAGCGGGCGGCAAGAGATGCGCGAGACGTGACGGTGAACGCGCCGGCGCACACGAAGATTCAACCGAGAAAGACGGTGAAGATTGGACGACCGGGGTACAGGGTGACGAAGCAGTTCGATCCGAGGACGCGACAGCGAAGCTTGCTGTTTCAGCTGGATTATCCCGAGGCGGAGATCGGAACCAAACCGAGACACAGATTCATGTCGGCGTACGAACAAAAAGTGGAAGCGTGGGATAAGCGATACCAGTACATTTTGTTTGCGTGCGAACCGTACGAGACGGTGGCGTTCAAGGTGCCCAACGTCGACGTGGACAAGGCGGGACGCGATAAATTCTTTACCAATTGGGATCCAGACGTCAAGACGTTCACGTGTCAACTGACGTTTCGTCGAGTGGACGCGTCCGGGGGCGCGCCTCGAGGAGGCGTTCCGCCGCCGCCGCGAACCATGTCGAATTTGCCGCCGCCGCCGCCGCCGCCGCCGCCGCCGCCGCCGTGACCGATGTTTCATTCACTCCCGTTCGCGCGAATCGACGTCCCATCGACGCGCCTTGTAACATAACCGACCGAATAGTTGACTCTTTCGAGCTCGTCCCGTCCCGGGGGAACAGACGCCGAGTGAGACGAGACGCAGACTTCAGAGCGACGCGCGCGGGGACGCGCTCGAGACCGACGCTCGAAGTCGAGTCGAGTCTCGCGCTTGTCGATGCACGCCTCTCGAGCCGCCATCGTCGCCGCGCGCGCGAGGATCGACGTGCGCGATGATGGCAGACCCGAACCGACATCCAATCCGGCGCGCGCCGAGACGCCGACCGCACCGACCGCACCGCGCGTGAGCGAGAGATGCGACGATCGGGAGAATCCACGCGGTGGTGGACGCTCGCGCGTCGTCAAGGAGGGACTGATTCGATCGCCCGCGATCGCGGGGGACGTGGGAAGACGACCGGCGCTGTCGCCTCTGCCGAACGGGACGGCGGCGAGAACGACGCCGTTGCGATACGCGCGCGCGCTCATGGCGGAGACGAGCGGGAAAGGAACACGAGGGACAGGTGATGATGCGATCGCGACGAACGTCGAGCGACGCGATCGCGCGAGCGGTGTGGTGGCGGGCACGAGCGGACGGAGTCGCGCCGCGAGAGAGAGAGAGCTCGTGGCGTTTATGAAAGACATGGCGACGCGCGCAGACGCGCAAAAACTCGAGCTCGACGAGGCGAAGCGCGAGCTCGACGATGTTCTGGACGCGTTAGCCGCGGCAGAGCTCGAACGCGAGACGGAAATCGAACAATTGAAGCGTTCGATGAAAATCGAACGCGAGGCGTTGGAATTTTCCATTCTCCACGAAAACGCGGCGAGAATGAAAGAGCGCGAGCGCGTCGTCGAGCTCGAAACCGTGTTGCGCGAGAGAGATGCACAGATTCAAACCCTGACCACCGAGGCCGCGGCGGTGAGGTCACGCGCGCGTAAAGGACCGAGCAGAGCCGCTCGACGCGCGGCGGCGGATATTCGCGACGAGGTCAAGGACATTCTTCGCGCTGAATTTCGCGCCGAGCTCGCCGACCAACTCCTAGCTAAAAAACCGTAATCCATAGCGCGCACATCCACGATTTACATTTTATCCCCTCGCGCGCGTCCCGCGTCCACATCGACGATCGACGCGCGCGTTCCCGCGTCTCTCGCCCGCTCGCCCTCTGCTAAAACCCAACGACCGCCTCGAGCGCGCATCACACCCCGACGCTCGCCCCTCGCCCGGCGAACGCGTAAAGGACCGGCGCGCGCGCGTGAAGGACCGCGCACCGACGTCTCGAATCTCGCGCCGCCCGTCCGAAGACGGCGCGCGCGTCGTCCGCGTCGACGGAATCGCGTCGGTCGGTGTGTGAAGGAAGAAACCGTCCGTCCGTGTATCGCGCGCGCCGTCATGTCCACGCCCGCGCGTAAACGATTGATGCGGGACTTTAAGCGACTGCAAACGGATCCACCGGCCGGTATCAGCGGCACGCCGAGCGAGAGTAACATCATGGCGTGGCACGCGGTCATCTTCGGACCCGAGGGTACGCCGTGGGAGGGCGGAACGTTTAAACTGACCATCGCCTTCAGCGAGGAGTACCCGAACAAGGCGCCGGTGGTGAAGTTTGTCACGAAGATGTTCCATCCGAACGTGTACAACGATGGATCCATCTGTTTGGACATTTTACAAAACCAATGGAGCCCAATTTACGACGTGGGGGCGATTTTAACGAGCATACAGTCGTTGCTCTGCGATCCCAATCCGAATTCGCCGGCGAATTCCGAAGCCGCGGCGCTGTACAATGAAAATCGACGCGCGTATAATAAACGCGTCGCCGCGGTCGTAGAAGATAGTTGGTTGGAGATTGGCACTTCGGCGCGGTAGCGAAGACGACGGACGGGCCGCGTCCGCGCGCGTCTCGTGCGAGAGCGTCGAGCGTCGGACGCACGCCTCGAACGAGCGAACGATTTTATTCATCACCATCACTTTTACCACCACCGCGCGTAGCTCCTTGTACACACAGACACAGAATTAATCAATCAATCAATAAAGCGCCTTCTCGAGCTCGAGCTCGCCGCCCGAGTCCTCCTCACTCCGGCGCATGCGCCGCGCATCCTCGCGCACCGCCCTCGCCCTCGCCTCCTCGCGCGCCTTTAAAGCGTCGCGAATCGCGCGCGCACCGCTTCGAATCACCGCGACGCGCGACGTCGACGCCCACGGCGCCATGGACCGGCGTCCGAGCGAAGCTGATGATTTAAAATGTGAAGTCGACGTGGACGACGAGCGCGCGCCCTCGACGTCGACGTCGACGCGCGATGACGCTCGTTTTACGGACGAAGATGCGCGAGAGAGTCTTCTCGCGTGGTACGACGCGCGCGCGAGAGATTTACCGTGGAGACGACGCCCAGGATCGACGCAGAGAGCGTGGACGGAGCTCGAGCTCGAGACGACGACGAACGACGACGACGACGAAGACGTCGAGCGATTCGCGACGATGTGGCGCGAACGTGCGTTCGAAACGGACGCGAACGGACGGTCGAGAGGCATGTCGGACGATCAGTACGCGTACGGCGTGTTGGTGTCGGAAATCATGAGTCAACAGACGCAAATCGAACGCGTCGCCGAGTATTGGCGGCGATGGACGAGGCGATGGCCCACGGCGACGGCGCTCTCTCGCGCGACGATCGAGGAGGTGAACGACGAGTGGGCGGGATTGGGATACTATCGACGAGCGAAATATTTATTAGAGGGTGCGAAATACGTGGCGGGAGAGCTCGGAGGGCGGTATCCGCGAACGGTGGAGGGATTGTTGAAGATTCCCGGCGTCGGTCCGTACACGGCGTCCGCCGTGGCGAGCATCGCGTTCGGAGTGCCGAGCGCGGCGATCGACGGTAACGTGCATCGCGTGGTGACGCGGGCGAAGATGATCAGAGGTGATCCTTTAAAGGGAGAGGCCGCGAAGACGATTCGAAGCGTCGCTGAGTCGTTGATGGATCGTCGTCGAGCGGGGGATTTTAACCAGGCGATGATGGAGCTTGGGGCGACGACGTGCGCGCCCGCCAATCCAAAGTGCGGTTCGTGTCCGATCGCGTCGTGGTGCGATGGATTGCGCGAGGTGGAGCGCACGGGTGGGACGTTTAGGGTGACGACGTTTCCGGAGACGGCGAAAAAGGCGGAAAAACGTCAAGAACAACGCGCCTTCGTCGTCGCGCGGCGGCGAGATGGCGCGTCTTTTTCCTATCTTCTCGCCAAACGTCCCGAGACTGGACTCTTGGCTGGTTTATGGGAGTTTCCCAACGCCCTCATCGCGACTGAATCGGACGAGTCCTTCGCGACGCGTCCGAGCACGGACGTCACGAGCGCGCAGGACGCCGTGTGCGACGCCCTCGGGTCGTCGTCGACGACGAGGTGGCGGCGCGCGTCCGACATCGCCGGCGGGAAAGTCGTCCACGTCTTCTCACACATTCGTCAGGTGATGCACTACGCCGTGTACGATATCGAACGCGACGAAAACGAACACTCAAACGCCGCCGTCGTCCTCGTCGACGATCCCGATCGAGAGCTCCGCTGGTTTCCCGCGTCGGCGTTCGAGGACGACGGCGTCTTTTCATCCTCCGTTGCCAAACTCTACGCGCGCGCGTCCAAGACGTCGACGAAATCATCCGGCGCGCAAAAGAGACGACGAGACGCGAAAGAGACGAACGCGGCATCCTCCGCGAAGAATCAACCCTCGATCGCGTCCTTTTTCGCCCCGAAATCGTCGTGAGCGTCCCGCGAAACTCTCGGCGCCCTTCGAGAGGGGAACAACCAACTTTTAGCCCAGTCGTGTCATGACGAGACATTTCCTCACACCGAAGCGCATCGATCGAGTCGTCGGACGTGAACGCGACACGTATCGACGCGATACGCGCGCGTCGTCGTCTCGAGACGTCTCATCGACGCATCGCGCGAAGAGGCGCGCGACCATCGACTCGCTCATTCATTGATTTCTTCGTCGACACATTCGGGACATTCGGGAAAGAATGAGCGCGCGAGCGCGTCGATCGACGCGAGCGAGGGATGAGAGAGGGTCGAGCGATGAGGGAGAGGATGATGTCGGGTGCGTGCGGGGAGTGATGGACGGAAGGCGGCGCGAGGGACGGAGGGTGGACGGTGACGGTTGGATTGGCGGCTCGGGACGCATTCGGGACGCGAAGGGACGGGACGAGTTCGGGATGGGGTCGAGCGCGCGCGCGATGAACCCAATCGGTGACTCGAGTGACTGATCTGATGACGCGCGTTGACTTTTGACATGGCAGATCGCCGACGAGCACGGGACGACGATCGGCGGGATTGATGGGGAGCGCGATGAAGTTGTTCAAGTCGCTGAGTCGGAAGGAACGTGGGACGAAACGAGAGCGACGAGGGACGGACGCGAGAGAAGACTCGAAGCGCGCGCGGACGAGCGCGATCTCGGAAGAGGAGACAAACGGGTCGGGAGCGGCGCACACGCCTCCGGGATCGAGGATCAGACCGCCAGGGGAAGCGTCGTTCATAACGAGCTCGATGAGAAAGACGACGGCGAGACGCGTGGACCCGAACGATGCAGACGCGAAGGGGATGATTCCCACGAATCTCACCACGCGTTTCGCGGAAGAGAATAAGAGATCATCCGCGAACGTCGACGTCGCGGTGTTGACGTCGCCGGCGGTGAAGATGAAACGTTCGGGATCGAGAAAGCTCTTGGATACCATTTTTTCTCCAATGTTTTCATTCTTTAGCAGCAGCGGGACGAGAAAACCGCGGCGAAGGTCGAAATCGAGACGCGTGAGCGCGAAAGAGTTGGACGTCTCCGGTCCGCAGGCGTTCGGGATCGAGATGACGGCGATTCACAGCGAAATAGAGAGCATCGACGATTTGGAGGACAAGCAAGTGGAATTGCTAGGGGGCGAACAGATCTCTGCAAAGGAATATCTCGGACGCTTCGGGATGACGAGCGAGGAGGCGTCGTGCGTACCGTACGAAGAGTACGACGAGGAGTACGATCCGTGGGCTTTCATTTACAATTTAAAGTTTACTCCGCGCTCGCACATCTCGGACGGGCCGAGCAGACCCGTCCTGCCAAAGCAAGAGGGGGAACGCAACACGCTCGTGTTGGATCTCGACGAGACGTTGGTGCACTCAAACTTGGAGAATACCGGAGAAAAGTGTGACTTTTCTTTTCCCGTCGTGTTCAACAACGAGGTTCATCAAGTCAACGTCAAGAAACGACCGCATTTGTCCACTTTTATGGAGGTTGTCTCCAAGCAATACGAAATCGTCGTCTTCACCGCGTCGCAGCAAGTGTACGCCGACAAGTTACTGGACATACTCGACCCGAAACAAATCTGGATCAAGCACAGAGTGTTTCGCGATTCGTGCGTGCAAATCGATGGGAATTTCATGAAGGATTTACGCGTCCTCGGACGCGATCTTTCTAGGACGATTATCATCGACAACTCGCCGCAGGCTTTCGGATTACAAATCGAGAACGCCATTCCAATCGAGTCGTGGTACGATGACGAGAAGGACAACCATTTACTATCCTTGCTCCCTATTCTCAGTCAGCTGGCGACGGACACGGACGTGCGATCGACGCTCCATCGAACGTTTAACCTTCCCGAGCGCGTGCGGCGCGGAGGCTTGCGGAGCGACGCGTTTAGGCGCGCCTCGGGAATATCGATCGGTGTGCCGCTTCCGCCGATGCTTGACTGACGCTTCGCGCGTATATTTTATATTAGATGTTCGCCTGTAGTATAAAAAAATACCTCTCTAGAGCTTTTCGAGCAATTTCTCACCCATTTCGATGCAGCCGACTTGCTTCATGCCCGCTTGCATGATATCGCCGGTTCTATAGCCGTCGTCGAGGACGTCGTTCACCGCCTTTTCGAGCGCAGAAGCGATGCTCTCTTCGCCGAACTGGTATCGCATCATCATCGCCGCGCTCAAAACTTGCGCCAACGGGTTCGCCTTGTCTTGACCGGCGATGTCCGGGGCGCTCCCGTGCACCGGCTCATACAAGCCCGGACCGTCGAGGCCGATGGCCGCGGACGGCAACATACCGATGGAACCGGTCAACATGGACGCGGCGTCGGAAAGAATATCACCGAAAATGTTACCCGTCACGATGGTGTCGAACTGGGTCGGGTTACGGATGAGCTGCATCGCAGCGTTGTCGACGTACATGTGGGAAAGCTCGATGTCGCTAAAATCCTTGTGCGTCTCGATGACGCGCTCCTTCCAGAGCTGGCTCACTTCGAGCACGTTCGCCTTTTCGACGGAACAGAGTCTACCCTTGCGCTTGCGGGCAATCTCGAAAGCAACCTTGGCGATACGATCGACCTCCGGTTCGGAGTATACCATCGTGTTGTAGCCGATGCGTTCGCCGGCTTCGTTAACGCCGAAACCTTTCGGCTTACCAAAGTAGATACCCCCGGTGAGCTCGCGAACGACCATGATGTCCGTACCCTCAACGACGTCGCGACGGAGCGTCGACGCGTCGATGAGCTGCGGCAACACCGTCGCCGGTCGCAGGTTGGCGAACACGCCCAAGCCCGCTCGCAAGCCCAGCAACCCTTGCTCGGGACGCTGCGCGCTCGGCAAATTATCCCACTTGTATCCCCCGATCGCGGCCAAGAGCACGGCGTCCGACGCCTTGCAAATATCCAACGTTTCATCCGGCAACGGCGTGCCCGTCGCGTCGATCGCGCTTCCACCGACCAACGCTTCGGTGAACGCGAACTCGACATCCGCCTTCTTCCCCGCGACCTCCAACGCCGCCGTCGCAACCTTCATGATCTCCGGTCCGATCCCATCGCCCGGAAGAATGGTGATGTTATACTTCTTGCTCGCGTTCACCGCCACCGATCGTCGTCCGTTCGCGCGCGTCGCTCGCGTCGCCTTGGCGCGCGCCCCCACGCAGGGTTTGCCCATCGTCAACCTCATCGTCGTCATCGTCGCGCTCATGGCGATCGTCGCGTGTCACAAACGGTGTGTATCGATCCCGCGCGTGCGTCACGTCGCGTTCGTTCGCGCGCTCGACGCTCGATCGATGCGCTGTGACGCGTCGCTCGCGCCACGCCGCGGGACTTCCCCGCTCGAGAGGACACGAGTGGGTCGTTCTATGAGTCACGAACCGTCGTTTGTCCCTTTCACGGTTTTCAGCTCCGTCGTGAAACACCCATCGCGCTCCTACAGACGACGACGCCGCGTCGAGGCGAGACGCGCTCCTGACCGAGGCGAATAGAAAGATGAGTGAGCGCACGCTGCACACGTACGGCGCGCTCTTGAACGAGGCCAAGCGACAGAACGTGAACGTCGCTGAGCTCGGTTCTGCATTGGCCACCTCGACGTCGAGAGCGCGCCAGGTTGCGGTTCCAGAACGCGACGAGGAGGATCCCGGGGCGCGATCGAGGCGAGAGGAGTTGGAGGAGATGGCTTACATCGAGGGCGCGCTGGAGGAGGAGGAGAAGACGCCGAGGCAACGCGCGAGAGAGTGCGCGGGAAGGGCGTTTGCGGCGATTTACGGTAATTTATGGTTGGCTTTTTTGACGTACGTCGTCGTCGCCCTCTTGGTATTACAGCAATTGAGCGCGGGGTGGGACGAACCTGGGTTTGAATCGTTCGTCGATTGTATATATTTCATCGCCATCACGGTGACGACGGTGGGGTACGGTGATATCAGTCCGGTGACGAACGCCGGGAAGGTGTTTATGATTGTCTTCATCATCGTCGGCATCGCGTTGGCGACAATTTTGATTTCAAAGATTACGAATTTGATAGTCGAGGCGAAGGAATCCACAGAGCTCGCGGCGCAGAAAAAGATGACGGCACAGTTGGAGAAGGATTTAGAGCTTGTACACTCCAAACTTGGAGCCGTATTGAACGCGGACGACATTGCGCGCTTCACCGAAAAGGCGCACGCCCAGCACTCCGAACCCGCAAAGGTGCACCCGGTGCTCAGAGTGCTGCTCCATCCCTTGGGTGTGATCACGATGGTCATTCTCATCGGTGCCGCGACGTTTCACGCGCTCGAAGGCGTGTCCTATCTCGACGGCGTCTGGTGGGCGGTGGTCACCTCCACCACCGTCGGTTACGGGGACATCTTACCCGAGACAGATGGCGGCAAAATATTCTCCGCGTGCTACGCCTTCATCGTCGTCGGCGTCATGGGTTGGGCCGTGAGTAACGTCGCCTCCGACGCCATCGCCACCAAGGCGCAGCACGAGCACGAGCTTCGACAATTCACCCTCAGCGCGCGTTGGCTCGCCGAACAGGGCGGCGACAAGGGATACGTCGACAAGGTGGATTTCATTCGCGCCATGCTCGTCGCTCGCGGCGTCATCGAGGCGGACGATTTCAACCGCATCGCCTCCAGATTCGACATGCTCGACGTCAACGGCGACGGCACCCTCGACGTCGGCGACCTCCTCAAGTGACGCCGTCCCGTCGCGCGCCGTCGCGCCGTGGACGCGATGACATCTCCACCCATCCGTTTGTCCGACGCATCTTTCTCGAATCCACCGGTCACGACTCGCCCCCTCACCCCCCTCTTCCTGTTGAAAAAGATTGTGATCGACCTCATCATCACACGGTCTCGATGCGTCCCACACTACGCGCGCGCGATCCAACGACCGAAAAAACATGGTGATCCTAAACCTCAGTACTGTGCACCCTCGCACGCCCATGTCGACACTTTTTATACCTCCACCCGCACGTTCCCTATCCGCGCGCGTCTCGGCGCCGCGCGGCACAAATCCATCTTCGTCGTCGACGTCGACGACGCGTCGCCGTCGCGCGCCGCGCTCCGACGACGCGCGCGCTCGCCCGGGAGATTTTTTTTCTCTCTCGTTCGCCCTCCGCGCGCGCGCCGTCGGATTTCGGAAACGCGTCTCGCGTCGTCGCGCGCGCGGAGGGCGCGCGTTCGGTCGAGATACGCTCGGGCCCCGATACGAGTCGACGCGCGACGACGCGAGAGGACGACGACGATGGTTCGAGGGGCGTGGGCGACCGTCGTCGTCGGGGAGTCGAGCGCGGTGGAAGAGAACGGTGGGACGACGACGACGCGCGGGCGCGAGGACGCGCGCGAGGGCGGCGACGGGGACGGGGGGCGCGCGCAGTCGCGCACGCATCAACATCACCGTCATCAGCCGAGCGGTGGTGGGCGCGGTGGACGCGGTGGTGGTCGGTCGCCGTGGATGCTTCGTCACCATAGTGTGGGGGTGATTGGGCCCATGAATGGAGAGGGGGGGGGCGACGGCGGCGGCGGCGGCGAGCGAAACGGGGCGGCGAAGACGTTTCATCAGCAGCACCACTCGCGCGGTGAGAGAGGCGGTGGGCGAGAGCGACACCAGCATCACGGTGGTGGACGATTCGCGAGTGGACACGGTGGACGAGGCGGGAGGGGTGGACCGGAGAGAATCGGCGCGCGCGGGGGCGGGGAGGGCGAGGCGACGACGTCGACGAGAGGCGCGCAGGGTGATTTGGAAAATTTGATCGCGCGCGTGGAGGAAACAGATCTCAATCAGATTGAGGATGCTCTGCGAGAGGCTGCGTTCAGACCGGAGGCGCCGGCGTACACGAGTTTGATCAAGGCGTGCGGGGCGAAGGGGCAGTGGCAAAAGGCGTTGCAGGTGTATCGGTTGATGACGCCGGTGCACGGAGCCAAACCGAACACCATCACGTGCTCAGCGCTGATCAATTCGTTGGGGAAATCCAAGCAGTGCGATAAGGCGTTCGAGATTTTCGACGAGATGACGGAACTGAACATTCCAGCCAACATTTTCACGTACTCGGCGCTCTTGAGCGCGTGCGCCAAGGCGAAGCAGTTTGACAGAGCGATGGCGGTTTTCGCGGATTTGGTGGAAAATCATCCCGATATTGAGATCGATCGCATCACGTACGGCGCGGCCATCTCTTGTTGCGTGCAAGGCCGCCGCGCGGACAAGGCGATTGAGCTCTTCAACCGCATGGTGGATTCGGGCATCAACGGAAACACCATCACGTTCAACGCGGTGCTCAACGCGTGCGAGAAGTGTGGAGACGCGGTACTTGCGACTCAAACGTTCGAGCGCATGCGCGCAGAAAATGTTCCCATGGATCGTTCCTCGTTTCACTCCATCATCAGCACTCTCGATAAAACGCGCGACCTTCCGAAGGCGATGTCGTATTACAAAATGATGCGAGAGTACGGCGTCTCCCCGGACGCGGCGACCGTGTCCAACATGCTTCTCGCGTGTGCAAACGTGAGAGACGCGCAGACGGCGATGCGCTTGTACAAAGAAGCTCGAAAAAAGTACGACATTCCGTGCACTCCGGGTATGTTCAACTCGCTCATCACCGCGTTGCACCGCGGCAAGCGGTACGACATGGTGTACGAACAGCTTTACGATTCCATGACGCAAAGCGCGCTGTCGGTTTCGACGTACACATATCTCATGATGGCGTGCGAGCGTTTCGGAAACTGGCCAAAGTCGCTTGAAGTGTTTAGCGAATTCAAACGACACTCTCCCACGAGCACGGAGCCGTTCGTTTGGACGAGGGCGTTTTACGCGTGCGGACGATTCGACAACGACGATCCCTTGTGGAAGAATGGCACCATTCCGGGTTACATTAGTCCCGAACTTCAAAAAGCTCGCGGCGTTTTACAAGAGCTCTGGGCGGAGTACAAGTTTAAAACATCCACTCCCGACGAACCGCAAGTGATTCAGATTGGAACCATTCCGACCGTCATCGATAACGGCGAACTCGAGGTGAGAGCGCCGGAGCGAGCGGTGAACGAGTACGATCAGACGCAACTCCTCACCGCGTACAGATCAGCGGCGGCGGCGGCGGCGAGATGTTCCGATCCGAGCACCGTCCTGGACATTCTCTGCACGTGCGAGCGGAGATACGTGCCCAGAGATTCCATCGTGTACGGCGCGTATGTGGCCGCTTTAGCTCTGAACGGCGATCGCAACGGGGCAGACGAGAAGCTTCGAGAGATGTATGCGTTTGGATTACAACCGGGTGTGGCGGTGTACGCCGCACTCGCTCGAGCGGCTGCGAGAGCTGGGGACGCGATGACGGCGCTTGATTTAGCCGAGGACATCAAGCACATGGTAGGAAATGCGGTGGGAGACAGCGCCATTCTCGACGCGGTCGTGGCTGCGTGCGAAGCCGGTGGAGGTTGGACGCGCGGTGTGAATCTCTTTACGCTCTGGGCGAAAAACGGTGTCATTGGTGCGAATGAAGAGTTGTCTCGCGCCATCGCGGCGAGCGCCGGACGCGATCCCGGACCAGTGCGAAGAGGGTTGTATCATCGCGATTGGAACGCAGCTACCACTCCGAACCGAACGCAAAAATCGTTGACGGCGGAAGTTAAACCTTTTGTTCCACGTTCAAAGTTAGAAACGTCGCAAGCATCTGAGTCGGATGAAGCCTCCGCGGAGACTTCGTCGGAGAAGGCGAGCGACACTCAGTCGTGAGACTGTAGCCCGTTAGCACGGCACACTAAAACATTTTCACGGTCAACAAAGCACAAGATTTGTTCGAGACATTCTCGGCGATGTTTACGTAGAGTCTTAGAGACGCATTTTGTAACATACCATCCCTTTGTTGAACGTAACGCGATGACGCAAACTTTCATGAAATTGTTTCGTTTTAAGAATACAGTGTGAAAACGTGATACAGTCGCATCGATTAAACGTGCAAGAAGACTCGTTTTGTCGACCTCACAGATCGATGAGGTTCGCGAGCAATTCCTCATTGGTCTTTGGTCTAGATGTGGCGGAAGCAGACTGCTGAGACGTCGGAGGCAACGCCGGCGGCGCGGCGGCGACGGGTGCCGGTAGAGCGTTTTCTGTTCCACTTTCTTCGCTCGTGGAAGGTTGTACCGATAAGCTCGCCGCGATGGCCTGCGCGATCATCGCCGCCTCCTCTTCCTCGGTAGTCGCGCACTCGATGCGACTAGAACCGAGAGACGGACGACCGTCGGGCGCGGCGCTCGGAGCCGAGACCGCGTCGATGTGCCCCCTGGTTTCCGACTTCATGGCCAACAACGCGGCGTTGAGTTTTTCAACCGTCGAGAGCAGCGTGCCGAGCTGCTCTTCGCTGAGAGCGACGCCCGCCCCCGACATCTCCGCCACTTGCGTGAGGTGCGAGCGGTGCGCCTCGCACACGTCGGACAATTCTTGATCTAATGCGTCGTTCGTCGCCGCATCCACGTCTGGATCACCCCCAGAGTCGCGAAGTTCATGTAATAACGTCGCCGCGGTGTCCGCTCCCTCGAGCGTCTCTTCCAAATTGCCGAGAATGTGTTGTAAATCGACGGAGCGCGAGCGCGCGTGATGACTCGCCAACATTTGTCCCGTCGGCGGCGACCCCACGAACGTATCGTTCGCGTACGTCGTTCGCCGCGCGGTCGACGCCGGCGAACTCGAATTCCCAGAATCTGTAAAAGCCTTTTTTATCGATTTCTTCAGCGCCTTCAAATGCGCCGACGCTCTCTGCGCCAACGACCGTCCGGCGCCCTTGAGCGGCACGCTCTCAAATGATTCGTCCACCGCCCCTCGAGTCGGCGCGTACGCCGGATTCGCGTACGAAGACGAGCTTCCGATTACACCTCTCGACACGCGCGCGTCATCGATCGCATTTTCCATGTCGTCCACCGCCTCCGCCTGTTCGCGAGTGCGGCGCGCGTTCGCCGAGCGTCCCTCGTCAGTCGCGCGTTCGGGCATTCCGGCTTTCGCGCATCCGCGCGGCGGCACTCGAGGCTCGTCTCTCTCTCGCGCGAATCGAAGCGCGCGCGTAACCCCATCGCATCGTCCCTCGCGTCGCGGATCGACGCCCACCGACGCCTCTCGCGTCGTCTCGCGCGTCCGCGTCATCCAACCAGATCGTCGTCATTCGTCCATCCGTCCGTCGTCTCCCGTCGCGTCCGAGGTCGCCGTCGCGCACCTGTTCCTCGCGCGTCATGAGCGGTGAATACTGCGTGCGCTTTTCATCCTTGAACAGCGACGACGTCATGTCGTCGCCGGCGTCGGCGGCGGGCGAACTCTGCGGGGTCGGTCGACACGGGGACTCGGTGATGGGTCGGGATTGGTCAACGGTCCTCGTGGTCCTCGGTCTCTCGACGGTGCGAGGCGGGAGGCGAAAGGGCGCGGAGGCGGGGGGGATCGTGTGTGGTTCGTACATAATAAACAAATGGTTGAATGGTGACGCTCTCTCTCGCGCGAGGGGTGTTTCGGTGCGCCACGCGCGGCGAGGTGGTCGAGTCTCGTCGACTCGGAACCTCGCGCGGCGCGGACGCGGCAAAGTCGGTCGTCTCGTCTCTTGGCGGCGGCGCGGTTTCGTGTCGTGTACAGGCGCGTGGAGAGGTGTGGTGGCGTATGGTTGTACGTCAGTCTAGTGATCACCCACCGGGGATTTCTTCGGACGGCTCTTGCGTCGGTGAAGAACGGATGGAGTGATGAGGAGAGGCGCCGGCGTCGCGGGCGCGTCGCCCCTCGCCGTCGGATGCTTGCGCTTGGCGCCGGCGAGGAGCGCGCCCGCGGCGACTTTGAGAATCGGTGATCCACTGTGGCTACTGTTCGTCGGTTCGTCCTCGCTCTTGACCGATACCGGTGATCTACTGCGAGCGCTCTTGCTAACGGTGTCGCTCGTTGGAGACCCTTTACGGCCTCGTCTATCGGCAGACTTGTCCTTGGCGCTCTTCGCTTGCGTGCTCTTCCTCGGCGTCGGTTTGATGGTTTCCTCCGCGAACGACATGTCCACGCCCTCCTTGGGAGCCATGTCGTCTCCTCCGTTCACTTTACACGAGATTGAACAATAATTATTGTTTTCACTCTGAAGAATTCGCGCGCAATATGCGCACTCCGAGTGCGCCGTCGTCGTCCCCCGCGACCGTTCGCCTCTCCCCTTGTCCTCTTTACCCTTACCAGATCTCGGGTGCGGTCGCTCGTTCAGAAACACCACGCGCGCGGAATTAATGATGTATGTTTGAATGCTCGACACATCCATCAATCTGTACACATCCTGCACGCGCACGACGTTGTGATACGAACTTCTCCGAATCTGCGTCGTCGGTTACCCGCCCCAAACGAGGCGTCGCCGTCAGTCTCTCTCGCGTTCCTTCCTTCCTTCCTTCCTTCGCCGTCGACACCGTCCATCCATCGTCTCCCCCTCGCGAAGAATCACACGCGATCGCGCGTAGGTTCTCTTCGGATGATGACACCACCACCCCACAAAAAACAAACCACCGCCCTCATCAACCGCCGCGATAATATGAATGAAAGAGCGACGCCTCGCGCGGACCCCGTCGCGCGTCGACGTCCGACGGCTCGCGGAACGAACGTACGAAACACCCCCCCCGTGCGCATCGTCCAGACCCTCAATCACATCTCTCTTCCTTACCTGTATCGCGTCGCTCACCGACGACTCCGCCGCGCACGCCGGACACATGGCGCGTCGGCGTCCGACGGAGAACAGATTCACCTGCTCACCCTTGGTCCCGGCGCTGTGTCGTTCGCACGGGGCGAAGAAGACGCCGCGCACGAGATCGGGAATCCAGAGTAAATCGTTCGGAAGCGGCGTCATTATTATCACCGTCGTCCTCTCGGGCACGTCGTCGTCCTCTGCGTTCGCGTCGTCGTCGTCGTCGTCGTCGTCGTCGTCGTCAGTCACCGCACTTTCGCATTTAGTAGGTCCATCGTCCGCCTCTCGCGCCATCGGTCACGCACCGCCGTGTGTGCGCGCGCTTCACGCGAGACACGCGCGCGCGCGTCGGACAAACGCACGAACGTGTAACTTCACGTCCGTCCTCTTCACCGCTCACTCGAGACGAGCGACGCGCGCGGGCGTGACGACGTCCACCGACCGCCGCGCACCGGTCACGCGCGCCGGCGACGGGTCGACGGGTCGACGCTCGAGGTGGACGTTCGTAAAGCGCGTCTCCCGCCCCCATTCTTTCTTTCCCCACGGCGCGTCAAAGGGTCGTCACCGGTCGTGAACGGTCGCGCGGGGTGGACGTCCGTGTGCGGTGCCACGTCGGATTTTGATCGAACACGGTGTCGAGGGGGGTGGGTCGTACGTAGTGAGGCGTGTGTGCGCCCATGAGTACGTGATTCAGACATCCGATCTCCCTCTGGCCGTCGATGGGGAAACGAGCAAACGACGACGAACGCGCGAGGGGGGCGCGGGGGGGATGTCTAGACCCTTGTTTTTTTTTAAATGTGTATATACTCTACTATGGGCGTGTATACGTATATTTTATATTATTATAACGGTATCGAGTATCACGTACGCGAAGACGCGCGAGGTGCGATTTGAACGGTCACGACGACGACGGACGAACGAACGGACGAACGACCGGTCGGTCGGGTGATAAATTCTGTCTGTCCGCGGACGGACTCGAGCGCTCGGTCTCGCCGGTTCGCCCGTTCGCGAAGAGTCTTTGTCCGTGCGAGCGCGATCCCGATCGCGGTGGTGAGCGAGCGGAACGAGAACGAGAACGACGACGACGACGACGACGATTCTCGGGAGACGACGCGCGTGTCCGCGTGTCGACCTCTCGACGGATTCAGACGACGACGTCGCGCGCTCGTTTGGCGACGACGGCGGCGGCTTTTTGAATCTCGGCGCTGGTCACGATGAGCGGAGGGACGAGGCGTAAGATGTCACCGGTACCTGCGGTGATGACGAGTAAACCGTCTTCGCGACACGCCTTGACGAGGGCGCCGACGGGGACGTCGAATTGGACGCCGACGAGTAAACCGGCGCCGCGAACCTCGCGGACGCGCGGGTGATCGGCGAGACCGGCGGAGAGGGCAGATTTGAGCTCTTCGCCTCGCGCGGTGACGTTAGCGAGGAAACCAGGAGCGGTGATGCGGTCGAAGACTTCGTTCGCCACCGCGCACACGAGCGGGCCGCCGGCAAAAGTCGAGCCGTGGTCTCCGGGCGCCATGACGTCGGCGACTTTTTGCTTCATCAACACGGCGCCGATGGGGAGACCGTTCGCCAACGGTTTCGCCACCGTCATGAGATCCGGTTCGGCGTCCTTCACGAGCTGGTGTCCCCAGAGCTTACCGGTGCGACCCAAACCGCACTGGACCTCGTCGTAGACGAGGAGCGCGTCGGCTTCGTCGCAAATCTTTCGCAAACCGCGCAAAAACTCGGCGTCGGCCGGGTAGATGCCGCCCTCGCCCTGGACCGGCTCCACGAACACCGCGCACGTCTTCCCCTTGACGATCACCTCTCTCGCCTTTTCCAAATCACCGTACGGCGTGAACGTGTTCCCCGGAATCAAGGGCGCGAACGGCGCGCGATAGCCCTCCTTCCACGTGAGCGACAAGGCGCCAAACGTGCGTCCGTGAAACCCGTTTTGAAAACTCACCGTCTCCGTCGCCGCCTCCTCGGCCGTCTTCCCGGCCTCCACCGCGCGCGTTTTCGCATACTTTCGAGCGAATTTAAGCGCACCCTCGTTCGCCTCCGTTCCGGAATTGCAATAAAACACCTTGTCGGCGAAGGACGTCGCCACGAGTTTTCTCGCCAACGTCGCTCCCGGTTCGGTGTGATACAGATTGCTCGTGTGCGTCAACAGTTTCGCCTGTTCAGCGATCACTCTGCTCACGCCCTCATCCGCGTGTCCCAGGCAATTCACCGCGATTCCCGCCGTGAAATCCAAAAATTCCCTTCCCTCGGCGTCGAAGAGCGCGCAACCCTTCCCTCGAACCATGACCTCGGTGTCCCCACGTCCGTACGTCTGCAACACGCACTCTCGCTCGTTCTTTCGCACCTCGTCCGCGTCGACGGAGACGGAGGACGCGTTCCCACCGCCGAACAGGGAAAATCCACCCACCGTCGTCCCGTCGCCGTCGCGTCCGCCTCGACCGCGTCGCGCACCGCGTCGAGCGCCGGTCACCGTCATCCGCATTCGTCCACCCCGTGCGGCGACGGACGCGACGGTCGTCGTCGTCGTCGTCGTTCTCGACGTCGTCGCGAAAGTCGTCGTCGCGGAGGACATCGTCGTCATCGCGCGCACGGCGTCGACGAGTGCGCGCGCGCGTCGTCGTCGCGATCGATCGTCCACCGACCGCCCACCGACCGCGCGGGACCGCGTGGGTGTGTCCCTCTGTGTGAGGGTGTGTGACTCATAAGAATGTGTTTGGTGGTGTACTGGGTAAAGTGGAGGTGTGAATACATATTGAGTGTCCGATGAAGTTGATAACGGGCAGACCGTCGGCTGGACGACGACGACGCGTCCGCGAGCGCGAGAGAGCGCCGCGCGCGCGCGTGGGAAGAGGCGGCGGACGAACGCGCGCGGGAACGGGAACGCGCGCGGGCTCCTTCGTCGATTTCGTCGATTTCGTCGTCGTCGTCGTCATCGTCGAGAGAATGCGTGACGACGACGAAACGACGACGACGAGCCGCGGGCGCGCG
>Ga0181570_10000092_pt1 | contig 80192 bp, 45 predicted proteins | sample 101ome_18_FD_148667 | JGI IMG/M metagenome (GOLD analysis project Ga0181570, IMG submission 148667) | Coastal salt marsh microbial communities from the Groves Creek Marsh, Skidaway Island, Georgia - 101406AT metaG (spades assembly) | ecosystem: Environmental > Aquatic > Marine > Intertidal zone...
CCTCGAGAACGTCATCCGCGATGCCGTGACCTACACCGAGCACGCTCGCAGAAAGACCGTCACCGCCATGGATGTCGTCTACGCGCTCAAGCGCCAAGGCCGCACCTTGTACGGTTTCGGCGGCTAATCGCGCTCTCGCGCGTAGGCCGCGCCGACGCTCGCGTGTACCATACAACAGTTAAGCATAGCATCTAGAAACAGTTTAATTAGCCATAAAAAACACTTTGGTGTTCATTCACGTCGTTAAAAAAAGCCTCCCCCTCGATCCGCGTTCTCGTCGTCGGGCGGTGTGCACGTACACTGTTGTCGCTGGTTGTCATCACAAAGGTTTGTCTACTACGTAAATTCTGCGAGCGCTGCTATTGGGTTGGTAGGTCTAGGCGGCAGTGCTTTCGAGCGCCGTCCTCGCGACGCCGTCGAAGGCGTGTTGCATCTCGTGCCACTTCTGTGCCATTTCGTGCACGTGAGGCCCGTTGAAGATGCACATCACTGTACAGTCTTCGCTGTACTCGAGTTGCGTTAGCAGCTTCGGCGTGATGACAAAACACTGCGGCGTGCCCGGCGCGCTCGCCGCGTCGACCATGCGCTTGAACACCTTTCGCTCATTTCTCGCGTCCATGCCTTGATTAATTTCGTCCACGACGCGGAACGGCGCCGAAGTGAACGCCTGCAGCGCGATCATGTACAGCATCGTCGTGACTGAACGCTCGCCTCCGGATTGACGATGGGCGTCGAGCAGGTGCATGTCTTCATTAGCTCGAAATTTGACGCGAATTTCGAGAGAGTACTCTTTGAAGTCATCGCCAAATCCATCGTGATCCCTAGACCCATCGCCAGATAAGTTAACCTGCCCGGCACAACCGATGCGCGCGAAATTCTCTTGAAACTCTTCGCTAATCTTTTGAACAGTCTTTCGCAGTTGTGGGAGCCACTTTTCCTTCTTCGCAGTGATGGCTTGTTGCTTCATCGCGAGCTCAGACTTTTCAGCTTCAAGAGTGCGCGCGAGAGTGTTCATCTCCGCTCGTCGCTTGTTGAACTCATCCAAGACAGCCGGATTGTGACACAAAATGGCATCCGCTTGACCCCGCAGAGTGTCGATGCTGTGCTCGAGCTCTTCGACGGTGTTCGGCCAGTCCAAGAAGCGCTTTTCGACTTCAGGTGTGAGCTGCACGACATTAAGCGCCTGCTGTTTCAATTCTGCCGCGGTATCTCTCATGTGGTGAAACTTTGTTTTGATATCATCACGCTTCGTCTTCGCCACGGTCACCTTCTCTTCTAGTTCTCGCAACGAGTTGTCCAAGCGTTGCATTCGCGCGGAGGTCTCGACGCTCTGGAGACAAGTCAACGTCAATTTTGTCGCAGCTTCGTGACCTTTGATGATGGTATCGAACAGTTCCATCGCGCACTCGACGCGTTCCGCGGTGACTCTATGTTGATCGTCTCTGATTCTTTTCTCAGAGGATGACAAGTCGGCAGATTTTTCCTCATCCGCCAGAAGCAGTTTGTGCTGCTCAATTCGCCTGAGGATAGTTTTACGGCGCTTTTCCGGTTCTTCGGCGAGCTTGTTGAGATCACTTCGTTGTTTCGAAATTCGTTGTGACTCGCTTTGCCTTTCACTGCGCACCTGCCTGATGTGCTCGCTTCTAGCGGTGCACTTGCGCAGTTGCGCCTCTGCCTCGGCGAGTCTCTTTTGAATGTCGTTGATGTTGTTATTGGATTCGCGAACGAATAGTCTGGTCGGACGAATCGGTGCCTGACTCATCTGAAAGGCTGATGCATCGTAACGCGACCTTCGTGTGACATAAACTCCACCAGGACAGTAAATTTGATCGGCCAACTTGGATTGGAAGAGTTGATTGACGCTCTCCGAGTTGAGCGTGTTGTTTCCTACCAACACCCGCGAAATTCGGTGCGTATCGTTTAAAGCCCTCTTCACCGCAGATTTAGCCTTAAACACATTGTCCAAAGTGTTGATCACGCCTGCACGCTGAAGCTCGGCGCTCACGACGCCCGGAACATGTTGCTGTAGACTGCGTGGCATCCAAACGTTGATCCCGAACTGCTTCATGGCATCGCTCACCGAACGCTCATCGCGCTGATCGGTGACGATGAACGTCGCGAGCGCGTGTGGACCAAGATGTTGCTCAACGTAGTTTGCATGTGTCGGATCATTCACTTCTATCTCCGCCAGCAATGGGCCTAGAACTTCACCGTGGAATGTTTGCTTGTGGCGCTGCACCCACTCATCGGCGTCCTTGATACGATTGAATCGAGGGAGTTTCGAAAGTCGATCGATTTTCTGCATACGAACCGATTCAATCGCATTCTTCTGCTTCCTGAGAACTTCGACTCTTTCTTCAAGCGGACGTCTCGCGCGTTCAGCTTGTTGGTATTCATCGTCGGCGGCGCGAATTTCATTTTGTTTGGCGTTCGCAGCTTCTCTCAGTCTTCTGCGTTGTTCGTCAATATCATCTGGAACCTGCGGCAAATTATCGAGTTCCGATTCCTCCATTGCAATTATCTTGAGACGCTTTTCCACCCTCTTTTTAGCCTCAACCGCATCTCTTTTCGCTTGGCTAAGCTGCTTTGTTAATCCATCGTAACGACCGCCAAGCTTGTTGAACTTTGCATCAGCTTTATTGATGTCATCCTTAAGCCTGGAGTTAGTTTTACGACCCTCGTCGATTCGAGCGACAGCCTGCTTGTAGGGCGCTTCCACATCGTGATATTCCTTGAGCTTTTCGCCGTGATCCGCTTTGATTCTGTTCACCTTCTCTTTGGCGCTGGCGTACGCGTTTTTGAGAATGTTGTATTCCTCAGCCGCTCTGTCAAACTTCAGCCACGGGATCTTCTTCGCCATGTCATCCGCTTTGGTGATCAATGCTTCTCGCTCTTGTAATCGCTTCACGTCACGCTCCAAGCTTTCGTTGTCTCGCTCCAACTTGGCCATTCGCATGGTCTTCTGGTCAACGGAACGCTCCAAGTCTGCGATACCATTCTTCATTTGCTTCAGCTTGTCGTGCATCTCGTACATTTCCGCGTTACCGATGGCTTTCTCCGTCTCCAAGAGCAATTCTTGCGGGTTCAGCATCGAAAACGCCACCACTCTGTCCTGCGGAAGGAAAGAACACAAGTTGTCCAACTGCATGTTCAATCCCTTCATCTCCTTGAGAATCTGCTCGTGCTTCACCACAACCCCGTTCAACTTCCACACGGATTGTCCACCGGTGCGATTCTTAAATTCTCTCCGCACGACGATCGGTCTTCCGACCTCTCGCCCTCGAAGCGTGATCTCCGTGTACGCGCTCTCCTCGCCTCTCTTGACGAAATCCCCCAACGACCCCGCTCGCCCCAAAAGATTCGGCGATCCACCGAGTCCGACGCACACCGCGCACACAAACGCGCTCTTCCCGGTTCCGTTCGGTCCGAGCACGACGTTCAGCCTCGGTCCCGGTTCAAACGTGACGTCCTTGTGCGTCATGAAGTTGTGCATCCGCACCTTCATCAGCGCTCCCGGAACGTACGCGCGCTCATCGTATCTCGCCTCCGTCTTCGCGCGCTTACGCACGGGACCACCCAGCTCGCCCGGGACGACACTGGGCGCCATGATCGCGCCAGACGTTCGCGCGAGGCGCCGGCTGCCGCCGACAGCCGCGAGATTCAAATCTCGGATTTCCGTGGCGAGTGGGGGTGATGTGACCGTTCACGACCCTTCACCATAGTCAGATAGTGTTTACCCATACATAGCGCGCTTTAGTGTTCGCGCCGGTCCGACGCGCGCGGCGACGATTCCGCAGACGCGCGCGCCGTGACAACGGCGATGCGCGCGTCCGGCGCGGACGATGTGTCGCACATCGGTCGTCTCGATGCCTTCACCGATCGCGACAGCGCGCCGTCCGTCACGAGCGAGGCGAGCGATAGCGACAGCGTCGCGAGAGCCATCGCGCAACGCGTGCACGTGGCGAGCAAACTCGCTGAATATAAGCGTCGTGAGAAATTGTCTCGCGTGCGATTGGCCATAGAGCAGGCGAAACACGAGACGGAAGTGTTGGTGGAGGACGGCGTCGACGCATACGCGCTGGAGGAGAAGGATGTGATGAGCGATGGAACGAGCGGAAGCGCCGTGTGGTTGTTGTCGTGCGCCATGGCGGAGGGGGCGAGCGCGCAGGAAGTGCAACCTTTATTTGAGGAATTGGTCAAGTTTGAGGTGGATTTGAACAGCGCTGGAAACCGTATCAACCATGGGAAAGGGTTGTCGTCGCTCGCGTTGTTGTGCTCATTGTTGGAGAAAAAAATGTTGACGCCCGCGGAGCGCGCCGTGCGAGAGAAGCGGGCATTCGAGAGAGACAATCACCACGAGGAGACGATGAACGAGGTGACTTTGGAAGGGAAACTGTACGAGGATCGAGTGAAGATGATCAGAAAGCAAGTTGACGATCGTAACGTCGCTTTCACGCAGACTCCGAGAGCGATAGTTGATTTCGCCACCGCGCTCCTCGCCGCCGGCGCGGAAGTCGACGGCAAGTATTGCATACAACCGGAAACGAGTGATATCGCCGATAGTCGAATCGCTCCGTATCAAGGCATTCCAGGGACTAAGGGTACAGCGCTTTTCTTCTGCGCGTTGGCCATCATTTCGGGCGCTGGTGATGAAGTGCTCGAATTGGCAGCGAGTCTCATAACTCAGGGCGCGAGCGCGAACAGCGAGTGTGAGCGACCTGGTCGCAACGCATGCTGTGGCGAATTCCTCACACCCTTGACAGTCTGCTGCGCTGCTTTAGAGTCAAGTATAGCGTACGAGTTGGATTACCAGCACCGTTGCAGAATAGTAAAGCTCGCAGGTTTGATGTGCATGAAGTGCAAGGACGTCAAGTACAGCATCGAGTCGACTTTCACGCACAGACTCGGTTCGGAAGAAATCCAAAGTCGGCGAATAGCGCCGGTCGAGTGCCACACGGCTTTACGGGGCACAGCTTTATTCATACTTGCGTGCGCCGTCGCCGAGGGTGTCGGCTCTCCAGCGATGGTACTTTTGGACTTACTTTTAGAAAAGGTTGAACGATACCAACTCGACGTGGTCGGAGCCAGACCTCATCACGGTCGGAAATTACCATTGCTCGCCATGATCATCGACTGTATCGACGCGCCGTATGGATTCAACGAGCAAGGTGTCTTAGATACAAAGGGTTGGTGGGAGTCTGCCGCTGTGAAGGCGAACGTCTCAGACACCGGAAGCGTCATGGGTTCGCAACTCTCTTCGCGGGGACCGACTCAACGAAGTCTTCACGGCGTAAATGAAGAAGATGTAGCTTCTTTAGAATCCTTCTTACCTGATATCAATGATGCCGCTTTCGATGGGCAAGGTGCGGTGGCGCGTCGCGAGCAGCTCGAGACGGAGAGAAATCGAAAGGAGCACTTGAAGACCAATTCTGAGATCGCGGCGGAGGAGGCGCACGAAAGAAAAGCGCGTGACATTGCCGCGGCGATCGCCGAGGCAGAGCGAGATAAAAGACGCAGCGAAGATATTTCGAACCCTCCGGAATCTGTGGCGGTAGACGAAGAGGGTAACGCAGAACCAATAGCAGTGGAAGGTGCCACCATGTACACGGATGAAGACGGAAAGTCCTATCTCGTCGGATTTACTGAAGAAATGCTTAAATCACGAAGCGGTGTGTTCGGTGAGGCAACGAGGACACCCGAAGAGCTTGAAAAGGCCCGTGCACAAGCGTGCGCGAGGCGTAACGCACGTTTTGAGAGCGTAATTGCGATGGCAAAGAAAGTTACTTTCTCCCTCATTGAAAACTCAGACAAAGCACTATTCGAAGTCAGCGAGAAGTTGGCGCTCGATGATGAAAATGAGGTGCTCGTTTTCAATCGAGCGACACAGGCGAGGCTCGACTGTATCGATGTTGCCAAATCCTTATTGAAGCTTGGAGCGAACCCAAACGTACGGATGCCTCTTGGAAGAGAGTTTGCGCACACGTGTGCCGAAACCAGTGCAACTCCGTTGACCATGGTGTGTGGTTACATTGCAAGGAATATGCTCGAGGTGTATCCGCTCTTTGATATGCTCCTCGAGTGCGACGCAGACGTTAACACGCGTGGCCTAGGTCCATATCCCATCTCTGCGCCTCCACTATTCACGATAGCGTTGGCGCTCTACCACGGCGTCGAAGGTGCGGACGACGCCATGCAAAAGCTCCTACCTCGCAACGCCGTCGTTGATCTCAACGCAATCTTCCCGGATGGCAGTAAAAGTACGGCGTTGATCCAGCTCATACATGCTCTACGCGCTGGTAAAACAGATCGGGCCAAAGTATTAATGCTGATAAAACAATTAATCAGCATGGGCGCGGATCCGAACTTGTGTTGCATCGAAGTATACAACGATGAAGTACCACCTGCCTATCTCGAAGCAATTAAGCTGACGAATCGTTTACTGCCACCCGTATCATTCGCCATGCTGCCAGAGGACACTATGATTGGTTCGCACGCCGAGGAGAACGCACAAGTGGCATCGGTTGTGCACAGACTCAGAAGGCCATCGATGCAACTTGATCCGGTTGAAGATGGCGAGCAGTACGACCTGACCGATGCCGAGATGAGCACGCTAGAATTCGGAAAAATCTTCAACGAGGTCGCACATCTAAATAAAATCAAAGATTCTGGGGCTGATGACGATTCTGAGTCGGTGAGATCTTCCATGTTTGGTTCCGTGAGCAACTTTGATTTTGGAGCACCGTTCCCGGCGCTGCCTTCCAGGGTGGGCAAATGTCAATACCCCCCTTTGTTTTGGGCGATTGAAGCTGCGGCAAAAGAGGGACATAAAGAGTCACTCGAACTCGTCTTGGTTTTACTCGATGCTGGCGCTGATGTCAGAAGAATGATCGGCCAGAATTTCTACTCTTGGGTTGAAGGCAATCTGGTCGCCATGGCTGTGACGGCTGCGATACGGGCCGCTGAGCCGCTGCCACCGCCCGATGAAAAGCTCGAGTATGACAAGGTAAACGTTGCAGACATTTTATTGCGACTCAACCAGGCGGCTGAGCCCGAGGCGCCGCTGGATTCAGGAAAGAGTGATAGCATGGACAACGTTGTCAAGCATGCTCTGGAGCACGCCGTTCTCAAGAGACACCCCAGCATCAAGTACAAAAAGGGCGATGACACGCCAAGTTTTTACGAAAAAGTTGTGCAGACTCGAGATGAAATCGTCAACGAATTGAGAGAAGATGACAGCGTCGAAAAAGTACGGATGAGAGCCGTTCTTGAAAGATTGGTCTCAGACCGTCCGACCAATCAGCACGCATACACCGTCGAAGAAGCTTCAGATGATGGTCTAAACGCAGAACAAGGCGGACCTCCTGCTCTCAAAATGATTCAAGGTGTACTCCGTCCGGAAGGTTCTCGTTTTGGTCCAGCCCATTTAGCCGCTCGTCGAGATATTCCTGGTCTTGTGCGTACTGTTATTGTCGGTCACACGTCGATCGAAGCGAGGGCAATGCAGTTGACGAAAAAGGCGAACCAAGAACTGGAGCGCGCGTTGCGAGCGCGCGCTTTAAATACCGCCAACACCCATCATGTTTCAGACGTCTCATCTACGTTGAGCGACAGGAATATATATGAGTCTTCTTCTGAGGATTCAGACTTATCAATCACCGAACAACTACAAAAAGTTAACATCAAGGAAACGGAGTGGGATATACAGGAGGCTGAAGAGCGTGAGCAGCGAGATGTAGAGAAAGTTGTACACGGCAACATCGTACCGATAGGCTTAAAAGATGTCGGCATTCGAGCCCAAGCATCGAAGATGAAAGGGCAAGAGGGGCGCATTGCGGCGGATGATGACGGTGTGCACGGTCACTCTCCCGAACAGTTTCGTGATAGCGCATCTGAAGCCACATCAGAGTCGACCGTGAGCACAAAACAACCATCCGCGTGGAAATCAGATGATGAATTTGACGACGAGGCAGCACGGCCAGATGAAACGGAGATGGAAAAATTATACAACGAGGCGAGTGGGTTGGCTTCCCGAAGCGAGAACGGCGACGATCAGGTGCTTGATGGGGAATGGGAAACAATTCGCCCGCTGACGCGCGAAGAACTTGAAATTCGTCACGAATCACGCGCGAAGACGACCATGGCAGTGGCGATAGCTCTCATAGAACGGAGCGCGACGGATAACATCGATGCGTTTGCCAGAAACCCACTGCTGAAGCAATACGGCGTCGGCTTGGTTCCATACGAGTACACTCCTTTATTCGCTGCTTTATACGGCGCTGCGACGGCCTCATCACAAAGTCAACTTGAGACTGGCATAACATTGGCGAAACTCTGCTTGAACAAAGGAGCCGACGTCAATAAGACTGGTTTACATTCGGTACTTGCGCCGCGAACAGAGATTGAAGCGGTTGCGGCGAGGAATCAGTTGAAGTCGCATCGCGTCAAACGCTACAGAGAACTCCGCGATAGGTACGTCAACGGCGGAGATACGACGGCCCTTAACGAAAATCTCGATGACGAATTCACACTGAAGCCACCGGATTCGGTGTCGTTGAGAAGTTATCCTTTGATGTGGGCTGTCACCGCGGCGATTCGCGCCGAGTCGAGGAAACTCGGTTGCGAAGAAATCGTTCGCTACATGCTCATGGAAGGCGCTGATCCGACCTCAATTTCGTTACAACCGATCGGAGAACGTAAAGGACCCGACGCGAGATTCAGTACTGGTAACGTGCTCTACCTGTGGGGTACGGCTGAAGACTTGTTTCGCGTGTCGCAGGATCGATATCAGTCCGTCATAAGTGTTCGACTTTGCATAGCGCGCATGCTGTCAGAGTGCGGTGCTCGGTCCTCGTATCGCGTGAACACAAATATGCCCTACGTCGTTAATCGAACGGAAGCCGCCGCCGCGGGAAAGTGGCTCGTGAAGGGGAACGAGGGGTTCGGAGTCGCAGCCGCCCCCGAGAGCGGTACATCGGTCATCGATCAAATCGAGCCATTTTCGCATCGCGTTGCCCGCGCCATGTACAATCAATATGACGTTCACAAGCGACACGTCACCATCGAGTCCAACCACGAACGAAGAATCAACTCACTCGTCGTCGATCAGGGGACGAGCGAAGCCGTTGGTTCTTGGATGTGGTTGAAGAAGGAAGAAGTTGAAGTAGAAACGCCCCCGCCAGTTCCAGACAGCCACAAACTCGGATTTAAATCCACCGCTGACCTCGATTACGTCGTTCCAAAGTATCCCGGTCAAATCGAATTGTTTCAGCGTCGGAAAGTTGCGTGGCCGACGCTCACAGACGTTCGTCGACACAGTAAGGGCGAAGCGATCAACATTGCCCAAGAGAAGGAGACAAAAGCTGAGAGGATAACGAAAAGAGCGTTACGACGAATGCAAGCTTTAGCGGTTCGAAGCGCATTCAGTTCAGAGGACCACGACGTACCACAAGCCATCATAGATGCAACTCTTCTACCGGGAAAACTGTTAAAATGAGGAGGCGCGATTAGCTGATGAAATAAATGTATTATACAGCGTACTGACGAGGGTACCGTGACATTACTCATATGGAGTAACGCGGGAATATTGCATCTAATGAGCGCGCACGCATGCTCCCTTGGTGCGCTTGTGCACCAGACTCGAATAAAGCTCTTAGTTGGACGCGTTTCACTTCCTTGCGTTGAGCGCGAACCGTCGGTTGCGAGCGACTCGCCAAAAAGTGCTTCACAAAGTTTTTCAAGCCACGTAACATGCCTCGCGTGCGACTATCCTCGCAACGCGTGCTCGAATCTTCCAAAACGATCATCTCCCCGTCATCTCCCTTCCGTGTTTTGCCCGTGTGCGAATGCCTACTTCCTCGAGATCGCTTTGCTCCACGTTTGTCCGCGCGCGCTAATACGTTTTCCTCCTCGCGTACCGTCTCTTCATCAAACGTGCCAAGAGATAAAGCACCGAACGTCTCAATCTCTAATTGAACATTCACTTGATCGTTGCAACTAAATCTTCGGAGTGACCTTTCATCGCTGCGCCACTCTGGTAGCACGAATCGCAAATGGTTGGCCTTCAAATGTTTCACCAGCACCTTGGAAAACAGCTCTCGCGTGCAAACTTTTGGCAAACGGTCATCGATGGTGCCATCGACCAGCGCAGGAAGTAACACCTGTAGCTCTGTCGTGAACATCACGATCGGTACCCGCTCTCGCGCGTCACTCTTGACTCGGGCGTTCGCGCCGGCGCCGCCGCGCGGCGCGGGTTTCGCATCCAACGCGCGCATGTACTGCGCCGCCGTCACTCCATCACATTCTGGCATGTTATAATCGATGACCACGAGCGCTAAATCACACGTCGGATCATTTCTCAACGCCTCGTATTGCTGAATACCCTTTCGCCCATCGCTCGAGAGTTCCACGCGCACGTCGCACGTAAACGTCGACTGCAGCACCTTGGTCACCACTCGCAAATTCACCGCGGAATCATCCACCACCAGCACCGTCGGTCGAGGGCCATCGAACGCGCGTTTCTCTCTCGCGCATTCCTCTCGCACCTCACACAACGTGATCCCGTCTCCGCGTTCCCACCCCGCGACGAACCCGTCCGCCGTCGTCGTCTCGTCGCTCTCGTCGCTCGCGTCCCTCGCCTTTGCCTCCCTCACCTTCGTCTCCCGCGCGCGCAGCGCCGGCATCGATTCCACGCGCCGCATCTCGACACACGTTTCTTTTCTACTCTCTCTCGATCAATCACGCCTCCGATCACGGCCCCTCTCCCCGCTCTTCCCCGCTCTTCCCCGCTCCTCGCGCGCGAGGTTAGAAAACACCCTCCACCTCCGCACCACACGCCCGTCGCGACGATTCACCGAATCCACCCGGATCGTCGCGACGATTCACCGAATCCACCCGGATCGTCGCGACGATTCACCGAATCCACCCGGATCGTCGCCCGCGCGACGAGTTGTGACTCACGAACGTGTCCCTCAGGTCCCCCGCCTCGCCGTGAACACCGCGCGTCGGTCCACGCGTTCGCCGTCCCCGTCGGTCCACGCCCGGTCGCGAACGTCCGTCCGTCGCGAACGTCGAGGACGAGACGTCGTCGTCGTCGTCGAGCGCGCGCGGCGTGCGCGATCGTCGCGATCGTCGCGGTCGGTCGGTCGGTCCGTCGACGCGCGCGCGCGTGTGCCGTCGACGACGCGACCGACCGACCGATCGACGCGACCGACCGACCGATCGACGCGACCGACCGACCGACCGATCGTGATACCACGTACTCACTACTAAGTACGAAGTAGTAGTACGTACTACCAGTGTGCGTACCGGTATATAATACACACGGACTGACGGACCCGCGCGCACGTTCGCGCGTGCGCGCGGTGTGTGGTCGGTCTCGGGGATCGGTCGTAACCGGTCGTGACCGGTCGCGTAGTCCCCCCCCTCGCGCGCGATGGGCCCCCTGTGCCCATCCATCGACCTCGTCGTCGCGGGCGAGGTGGTGGTCGGTCGCCGATGACGAGACGCGATTGAGACGGGAACGCGCGCGCGCGTGACTCTTCGACGGACGACGACGAGGATGCACGCCGCGAGAGCGAGCGCGGTGTTCGGTGCGCGACCGCGCGCGTTCGTGGTCGACCGCGCGAGAAGCGCGAGACGAGGGATGATGACGACGACGCGCGCGGGCATTCCGATTCACATCGAGTACTGCGAGAAGTGAAACTACATGCCCCGAGTGAAGATGTTCATGGATAAGACGAACGAGGCTTTACCGGGGAAGTTTGATTTCACGTATAACGACGACGCGGTGTTGAGAGAGACGGTGCCGGAGGGACAGGGGTGGTACCTGGAGAATCAGGCGGAGAAGCCCATTCCGGGCGGCGAAAACGCGTTGTGGAGAAAGGGAGCGTTCGAGGTGTTGCGATTGGACACCAAGGAGCTTTTGTACTCTAAGAAGGCGGAAGGATCGCACCTCGTCGACGGTAAGGGCGGACCGGAGGGTAAGCTCGGGAAGTTTATCGAAGACGTGATGAAGGCGCAAGCCTAGACGCGCCGGACGGATAAGGGCGCGCGCGCGCGAGTCTCGAGAGGGGGTGGACGCGAGCGATGAGGATGAATCGCGATGACGGTGACGAGAGACGTTTGAAAGTTATTCCGACACGGGTTTTGTTGGACAGACGTCACTCTGATGATCATCGCGACGCCCGACGGTCGCTCGCTCGATGCTCCTCGCGAGGCGTTAATTTAATTACACGGAGGCGGCTCGAATATAATAAATCACTTTGTAATCGCAGACGAGTCGTGCATGTTCGATACACGATCGCGCGCGCGCGGTGGTCAACGGTGGGAATCGGTTCGCGTCGCTCGCATCGAGTCCGTCGCGGCGCGTCGCTCGAGCGTATGAATTACAAGTTGGCAGTTGGCCGCGCGTGCGCGCCGGACGCGAGCGCGTTGCGCGCCAAGCCGATGTCCGCCTTGATGCGCGCCACGAGCTCTGGGAGAGAATCAAATCTCAACTCTGGACGGATGAACCCACACACGTCCACCCGCATCGTCTCCCCGTAGAAATCTCGATCGTACTCTGGCGTCGCGTCCGTCGAACCCATCACATGCACTTCAATCGTCGTTCCGTCTCCGTCCACGAACGTCGGTCTCTTACCCACGTTGAGCACGCACTCGTGCCAAGCAGACTCGCCGGCGAGTTTCGCCCATCCGAAGAAAACACCGAGAGGAAGCGTACTAAAAAATTCTTCGCCGCCGCACAGCTCCGGATCCAAATTCGCCGTCGGCACGCCCATCTGTTTACTCCCTCTGCCGAACCCAGTCACGACGGGCGCCTCGAGCGTGAAACGTTCCGACAACCCAAATGCCTCGGGAATCGTGAACACCAACGGATTCTCGTCATCGTCCGCGCGCAACGATCCTTGAGCCCTCAAATCCTTACCGGCGGATCCGACCGCCGCGAGAGGAAGTCGTCTCACGATGCTCGAGAAATCAAACCCACCGTCGACACCGCCCTCCACAGCCCCCGCGGGGCGTTCCGAGATCACCACTCTGCCTCCCGGTTTGCACAGCATCACGACCCTCGTCAACGCGTCCGCGATCGCCTCTTCGTCGCCTCTATCCGCCAAGTGCGCGTTGAACGCCGCCCCGTCGAACGGGCCGTGATACGGCTTCAACGCCTTCAAATCGCTCGCTCGCAAAAATCTCACGCCTGGTTCATTTCCGAGTACGTTCACGCCGCTTTCCAGCGCCTTGCCTCCCGGTCCGCGTCCGAGAGCCTCGGCGCACCGATCGAGCATGGCGCTCGACGCGTCCACGCACAACGCCGTGCACCCGGCTGCGTCATCACCACCCACGATCGCCGCCGCGAGCGCCCCCGTCTCGACGCCGACGATGAGCGCGCGCGCGTGTCCGTTTCGCGGCAGCGCCATGGCGCGCGCGATCGCGTCCGCGCGCGCGCGTTCGTTGGGCAGCGAACACTCGGTGCACCCAGAGACGGCATCGTCGCGGTCCTCCGCGAGCGCTCGCGCGATGCGTGCGCGCGAGAATCGGCGTGCGGGGCGCACGCATGGTCTCTCGTCTCGCGACGAGACGCTCGGCGTCGTCGCCGGCGCGGTCGTCGCGCGCATGGTCGCGAAAGTCGAGCTATGACGCGCGGCGACGCGTCGTCTCGCGTCTTTTCAGTTTACAGTCAGCGGGCGTCTACATCGTCTCATCGAGGTATACGATCATCAGTGTGCGTCTACATCGTCTCATCGAGGCGGTTTTCGAATCATCTTTTGCTTCATCTCCTTGGTCGCTCGCTCGACGTGATACGTGCCGTCCGTGTCGCTCAGACTCACGAAGTTGCCGGAACCTCTGAGCAACCCGTCTTTCCCCGCCAGTCTCACCGCGGCGCGTTGCCACACGTTCGCGTTGGGCACGTTGATCGTCGACACGTCACTCATCGCGCTCGCGGGTTTTCCAGACTCCTTGGACGCCTCGGCTTCGATGCGGACGACGTCCGCGTAGACGGACGCGTCCTCGAGGTTCGTCGCCGCGTCGCAATGGAACACCATCGTCTCCGTTCCCGCCGCTCGCGCCGCCGCGCACTCTTGAGCTTGATCCTCTCGCGCCTTATTCGTCTCATCCTCCTCGGGATCGCCCAATTCCTCGATCAAGCGCTCTAAACTCTCCGCCGCCTCGCCCGCCAGGTCCACCTTGCCCTCCAAGTACAAGACGCGCGCGAACAGACGCATCTTCGTCACGCAGTGTTTACCCTTGGCGCGCTCGATCGCGTCCACTCGTCGCATCAACGCCGCATCATCCATCGTTCGCACGCGCATGAGCGTGTGCTGATACGAATTCGTCCCAACGATGGCCGCTCTCGCCTGTTTCCCGGCGTGTCTGCTCGCGTGCGCCCGCGCCGCCACCTCGTGCGCGGCGTCGTCTCGCGCCTCGTCCTCGTCCTCGTCCTCGTCCTCGTCGCGCTCGACGACGGACGGTTTCGCGACGCGACTTCTCGACGATCGACGCACGGCGGTCGACGTCGTCGCCGTCGACGTCGTCGCGCGTTCGCGCCGCGGTCTCTTGGCTGTCCTCGTCGGTTTTGAATCGTCATCGACGCCCCGCGCGCTCGCGCCGCGCGACGACGACGCCGGACCTTCGTGCGCGCGAAGATCGCTCGCGAGTATCCCGAGCTTGACCATGATGGCGCGATTCTTCGCGATGTTGGCCGCGCGCGCGCGTTCGTACGCATTCTCCGTCTCCGACGCCATGGCGTCGGCGCGTCGCGGTGTGTCGTCGCGGGCGCGGCGAGAGGTTCGATCGACGCGGTGTGCGCGAGCGCGCGAGCGAATCGATGACATTCATGTGACTCAAAATACAATCGACGCACCGTCGAATCGAGTCGACGCGCGCGATCACGCGTCGCGTTCGGACATGTACGCTCGAAACGCCTCCAGCGCTCGAAACCTGTGCGAGATGGAATTCTTCGTCTCTTTATCCATCTCCGCGTACGTCACGTCGAATCCGTCGGGTTCGAACACCGGGTCCCATCCGAAATCTGTCGGTCCGCGCGCGGGCACGATCCTTCCCGGCGTTTTTCCGACGAACACCATCGGTTTCGAGTCGTCCGGACCCGAGGCGTACGCGAAGACGCACTGCGCGTACGCCGACTTGTCCTCGTACGCCGCCAGGATGTTATTCAATCCCTCGTGTCCCGTCTTCTCTAAAAACCACTTCACGTACGGTCCCGGCAATCCATTCAGCGCGTTAAAACACAGCGACGTGTCCTCGACGAGCGCGGGCCCGTCGAGCGCCGCCGCCGCCAGTCTCGCCTTTTCGCGCGCCACGTCCTCGGGTTCGCCCTGAAGCTCCGGCAGGTCAATCTTCTTCGACGTCAGCGAGAACGAGGCGTCGGCGCCGACGATGGCGCGCACTTCCTCGAGCTTTTTCGCGTTTCCCGTGACGAAGGTGATGGTCGTCGCCATGGCGCGCGACTCGAGCGTTCGCTGGGAGTGAAGGAGAAAAAGTGCATCAGTCGTCGCGTCGCGTGGCGCGTCGTCGTCGTCGCGGTGGGGCGATCGGTCGCGCGCACGTACTCTCGTCGAACGTTTCGTCGTCGTCGCGCGCGTGTCGCGCGCGCGCGTCGAGAATGGAAGGGCGACGAGACGACGCGCGAGGCTCCGCATTCTGAAGCACGACGCGGATGGGCGCGGCGCCGCACGTCTCGCCGGGATGGACGTTCACCGCGGCGACGGACGCGAGACGGGCGAGCGGTATGCGCGCGTCGTCGTCGTCGTCTTCGTCGCGCGCTCGTCTCGTCGCGCCTCGCGCGACGTGGTCGGGAGGCGTCGCGCGCGGCGAGGGGACGCCTATAGGAAACGTGTACAGGGACAGCCGAGGGCGCGTCGTTCGGTTTTGCGACGCGCGAGAGCTTAGAGCTGTGTCAGCGCTGCAAGCGGAAGCGTTTTACGATCCCGTGTTGGGACGCGCGGCGGGCGTCACGCCGTTGGACGCGCCGCTGCGGGCGTACTTTGAGCTGGATGTCTTGGGAACGCTGCGAAAAAAGTACGAGTACGCGGCGATAGGTCGTTTCGCACCGCTCGTGATGGAATCTGAGGACGAGAAATTGATCGGCGTGATCGAATTGAGCGTGCAGCGAGATTTCGAGGTGATGCGCGCGCTGGAGGACGTGCGCGGGTTGACGCGAGACGACGAGTACGCGTACCTGTCGTGCATGTGCGTCGACGAAAATTTTCGAGGACAAAGAATAGCCGCGTCACTCATTCGCGCCGCGGAGTCCGTCGCCGCGGAGTGGAAGTTTAATCTCACGACTCTTCACGTGTACGAGGAAAACGACGCGGCGCGTCGCGCGTACGAACGGTGCGGCTATAAAGTGTTGGATAGGCCGTTTCGCACGCCGTACGACGTCGTGAAAAATCAAAGAAAACTTCTCATGGCCAAGCGCATAGGGTGATCGCTCGCGACGTCCCAGACTTGAACCGCGACGACGTCCGATTCGACGTCATCGCGCGCGCATCATTCTTTCGTTCATTCGCGTAGTGTAATTCAATCGCTCGCTTGTAGATAGTCGTCGGCGGTTAGACTTCACTGTGTCCCTCGCCCGCGCGGGCGCGCGCACGGCCGCTACGCGTCATGGGAATCACGCGTCGCGACATACGTCGAGGACTCTACCAGGTCATATCCTTTACGCTGCCGTGCGTGCACTTTAAGAAGCGCCGCGACGACGATGCGAACGCCGCGCCCAAGGACCACCGGGACGACGTCTCTCGCGCGTCGCGCTCGTCCCGCGACGACGGCACCGCGAGCGCGGGCGCGCGCACTGGGACGTTCACCGAGTCTCGCGACGGGTCGTCGTACTCGTCGTACTCGTCGTATTCGTCCGAGTATTCGTCCGAGTATTCGTCCGAGTATTCGTCCGAGTATTCGTCCGAGTATTCGGTCTCGCGCTCCGTCGACGACGAGTACGACGACGAGCACGATGGGAGCGGGACGTCGGCGTCGCGGGCGGACGATGGAAAATCAAGCTCGTCCTCTGATTCGCAGGCGACCGAGAGCGATGCGAGCGATGCCGAGGAGGAGGGCGCTGACGTGCTCGTCGGCGCAGCGACGATTTTAGAAGAGAGCGTCGGAGACGTGACGTCGACCAAGGTGGAGTGCGGACCGGACGCGAGCGCGGAGGCGATCGAGGCGTTCGTGTCGGAGATCGACGTGGTGCGCGATCCGAACGCGTTCGGAGGTGGGATGCGAGAGAGGGAATTGTTTAAAAAGGCGCTCGCGAAACAAGTGATTTTTAAGCAAGGCGAACGCGTGCTCGCGGAGGGACAGTCTTGGAGCGACGAAGAGGCGACGAGCGGTGGATATTGCGTGTATTTTGTCGTGCGAGGTGCGTGCGCGGCGACGAAGCTCGTGCACCCGCGACATCCGCGGGCGCACACGCCGGAGGCACTCGAGTTTGTGAAGGATCCGATGTCGGTGTTGCGACCCATCCCGACGCAATTCACGCACCTCAACAACGACGCGTACAGCGCCACACCGTCGATTCGGCAGCGCGCGATGGATTTAAAGCGCGCGGATGACTCGGCAGAAGTCGAAGTCGCAAAGTTCATCAGAGGTGCGATCATAGGAGACTACGAAGTCTTGCGCGATAGAATTCCGCGGCGGTGCTCGGTGACGGCGCTGGTGGATAACACCGCGCTCGCGGTGATGCGCGCCGACCTGTTCGAAAAGTTTTGTCGACCGGGAACGAACTTTCGGGAACGAGTCGACGCCGAGCACGGGTTGTATGTGTAGTCCATGTAGTGAAATTTCTTTAGCGGAACCGATGTGTGAGATATTTGGAATTTGTCCATGAACAACTTTCACTATCGTGTGATTAGAATCATCCTTGAGAGAAATCGAGCGCGAGCTTACAGGAAAACATCCTTTTCGAGCGCCGCGACGACGTCCGCTTGGTCGTTCAACTTGGCGACATCCAACGGAGACTTGTCGTCGTTATTTTGAAGCGTGACGGAGGCGCCGGCGTCGACCAAAAGCTCGACGAGGTCCACGCGACCGTAACCCGCGGCGTAGTGCAACGGCGTGTTCTTGTTGTTGTCCGTCGCGTTGACGTCCGCGCCGTCCTTGATGAGGATCTTGGCGCACTTGATCTCTCCGTAACCGCACGCGAAGTGGAGCGCGGTGCGACCTTCGGCGTCCTTCATGTTGACGTCTTGTCCCGCCTTTAAGAATTCTTCCAAAGCTTCGGCATCGCCTTCGGACGCCGCGGTGAGGACGGATTCTTCCTCATCTTCGGCGGCTTCTTCCTCTTCCTCTTCGGCTTCCGCTTCCTGTTGAACCGGCGGCATACCCGCGGTGAACATCGGGTTGACGTCGCCCATCGCGGCGTTGATCTTCTTCAAAACCTTGGGATCGTTCCAGTACTTCATCATCGCCTGCGGACCACCGGTCTCGATCTCCTTCATGATTTCGCTCATTTCTGGATCGTTCTTTAATTCTTCCATCTTCGCCTTCATCTTTTCAGCCGTCTCCGGATCGTTCATCGTTTGCATCATCGCCTTCATCTCGGGGTTCTCCATCATTTGCTCCCCGAGCTTCTTCGCCATCTGCATGAACGCCGGGTTCTGCATCACACCTTGCATGGCCTCCATCGCGGCCGCTTGATCCATGCCCGGCATGCCCGGCATACCCGGCATGCCCGGCATCATGCCGCCGCCCGGAGCGCCCATCAAGCCTCCCGGCGGCATGCCCGCCATGCCTCCCGGCAACGCCCCGAGTTGCGCCTGCATGTTCGCCATGTTCGCCTGCATCTGTTCCGCCATCACCTTGAAACTCGGATCGTTCGCGATCTGTTCCGTCATCTTCTTAATCTCCGGATCATCCAACATCTCTCGAAGCTTTTCCATGTCGAAGGGCGACCCGGCGCCGGCGCCCGCCATCGCTCCCGGAGGCATGCCAAACCCGGGCGGTAAATCACCTACACATCGCGCGTCACCACCGTCCGCGTCGTCGTCGCGTCAGTCACCGTCGTCGTCGCCCTCATCATCACCCTCGCGCGATCGCGCGTCCGTCCGCGCGCCCTCGTCCCGTCGTCATCCTCGCCGATCGATCCACCGCTATCGTCCCGTCGTCGTCGCGATATCACGTCGTCGTCGTCGCGCGCACCCGCCATGTCGTTCACAAAAATCAAAGACCGATGTGCGCGCTCGCTCGTACGGTCGATCGCGCGCGGCGTCGGTCCTCGCGCGTCGAGGTGTGTCGAGATGCGTTCCATCCTTCATCTCGTCTCGTCCTCAGGTTTTCGTCGACGAGGGCGCGGGTCGACGAGTCGCCGCGCGCGCCTCGCGCGGCGTCGCGTCGTCGAGGAAGAGAGCGCGCGAGTCGACTCGCGACGAGGGAGACGGGCGCGCGCGCGTCTCGTGGGGTCGAGTCGAGCGAGCGGTGTGGACGGTTCGCGGCGCGTGGTATCACACGGCGAGCCGGACGACGCGCGCGCGCGCGAAGGGACGGGTGCGAAGACGGTCGAGTCGAATCTATTGAATCGTCGGTGCGCGCACGTATGTTTTTCGTCGTCGCGTTCAGTCGACGTCGGACCACGCGAAGGGTTGGTAGCGCCACGTCGCGAGTAACACGCCTCGCGGCGTGCGCTCGACGGTGCGAAACTCATCCTCCGCCGGTAATCCGCGCACGACGGCGTCGACGCGGTGCAACGTAAATCGCGTGCGTAAACCCGGGTACGACGCGCTCTCTTCCTCGACGACGCGCACCGCGTACGTATCCTCGAGAATCGTCATCGATGCGTCCTCGGCGAGCGCGCTTCCGAGCTCTTCCCGCACCGCCCGTCTCGCCGCGTCTCGCCACGTCTCCCGCGGGTACATTTTTTCGCTCAACGGACGGTTTCGTCGGCGCGCGACGTCCTCGTCGTCTCCCGCGTATCGCTGTTCCACCTCCACCAAACACCGCGTTGAATCATCATCATCATCATCTCTATCGTCGTTCGGCCGTCTCACGCGCACCGACACGACGCGCACGCGCCTCGAGCACCCGCGCGCGTCCCCGTCCCCGTCCCCGTCCCCGTCCCCGCGCGTCGACGTCCCCGTCTCCGCGAGCACGCTCTCGCCGACTCGAATCTCTCGTAATAAATCCTCGACGTCTTTCCCACCGCGTTCACGACGAAGACGCGTATCGTCCACACCGCGCGCGCGAAGCCACGCCGCGAGCGTCTCCACCGACGCCGACGCGCCGTCGAAGACGACGTCCTCCGTCTCGCCGCCGACGGCGTCCTCGTCGCCGCGTCGACGCGGAATCGGGCGTCCGACGACGCTCGCGCGCGACGCGATCGTCGGTGCCGACGTCGACGCGGACGCGAACGAACGCACGCACGCCCCGCGTCGACGCGCGAACGCGCGCGCGAGGGCGAGCGTCGTCGTCGTCGTCGTCGTCGTCATCGGCATCCACGTCGACACGACGGAATTAATGAATGATGAGAATTTCAGAATTCGGTCCGTCTGTCTCTCGCGCGCGCCTCGACGACGCGCGCGCGCGAGAGAGACACCGCGTCCGACTCCTCCGCGCGCGTCTCGCGCGTTTCGTCGTCGACGACGCGCTCGCGACGCGCGCGTCTCGCGCCTCGCGTCTCGTAAACGTCGAGAGGGGGTCGAGGCGTGAAGGGGACTCAATGACGAGTCGTGACCGGTGATAATATCGTTATCTCATAGTGTGGTGTGTTATAAGAGGATGTGGTGTATATTTATGTACGTGGCGTGCCCCACGAATCTTCATCGGTAATCGCTCGTCGCGCGCTCGACGGAGGGCGACGCGCGACGCGCGTCGAGCGTCGACGCGGTCGATCGTCTTCTCGACTCGAGCGTGGTCTCGGTCGACCGTCGAGTCTCGTCGCGGCGCGCGGCGTGGAGGCGTCGCGCGAGTGCGCGACCGAACGGGACGGTTCGAACGACCGGCGACGCGCGGCGCGCGCGCGAGGCTCGGACGCGCGGGACGGTGGACGCGCGACGAGGACGGGACATCGATCGATGTCGTCGTCGATGGAGGCGGTGGTGCGCGCGGAGGACGGCGCGGCGGTGATGAAGAGGGACGACGACGACGGCGACGATGATTGGGCGCGTCTCGCGCGAGGGTCGACGGCGGCGTCGGCGAAGAGAGGCGACGGTGACGGCGCGTCGTACGCGGGGGGTGACGAGCGCGGGGCGCTGAATCCGCTCGTGCCGGTGGATGCGCCGGACGCGATGATGGTGGACGATCGAGGGTACGGGGCGTCGTCGGCGACGCGCGCGGGGTTCGGCGTCGGCGGCGAGGGAGAGGGCGCGGCGGCGAGCGCGGAGGACGACGAGCGCGCGGAGGAGTTTGCGTTCGCGGAGGTGCTGTCGAGGGTGAAGCGGGAGGATATCGGTGCGGGCGCCGCGGCGGCTATGTTCGAGGATGCGTGTTGGTTGCGAGCGAGAGAGTTGAGGACGAGGAGCGAGACGAGACGGCGTCGAGCGCCGAGCTTGGCCAATAAGGACGTCGAGGAAGCCGAGGCGCTCGAGCGCGAGGCGCACTCGTGGTCGTTGATTTACCATTTGCTGGGCGATGGCGCGACCGTCGAACGAGAGAGCGCGGCGAAAGAGCTCGAATTGCTCGACGCGACGCCGAGAGTGGACGGCGGCGCGAGCGGCGATTTTCTCGCGCCGCCGCTGCGCAGTCGATTACGATGCGCGTCTCGCGACGAATCTCGCGATCCGGTGACTTTTAGGTTGAATAGGATAATCGCCTGGTTAGAGGCGAACGCCGCGTCGGCCCTTCGGCGCGCCGAGCTGGACGGCACGGCGTACGACGGTCGTTTTCTGCGAGACGAGTGCGATTGGCGCGCCACCGCCGACGCCGTCGATTCGTCGGCCAAGTGCGATCCCAATGGGAATCCTCTCGCGACGTCGCTCGACCCGGACGGACCCATGCGGACGAAAACGGCGTTGCATCCATCCAACGCGGAGGCGGAGGTTCGATTGTGCAAACGCCTGTGGAAACTCATCAGAGCCGGGCGCGTGCAAGAGGCGCGCGACTTGTGTTCCAAGGTTGGTCAACACTGGCGCGCCGCGTCGCTCGGAGGTGCGTCCGGTTGGGGACCCGCGCCAGTTGGGTTGACCGCAGACGACGATCTTGAACGCGACATTCGCCGGCTTCTAGCGCTCCGCGACGAAGATTCACTGTTGGCGCAAAACGAAGTCGATCTCAACGACGACTCGTGCGCCGCCGAGTGCGACGGCGTCGGACCTTCACACCGCGCGCTGTGGAAATGGACGTGCATGGTCGCGGCTCGACACATAGAAAACGCTGGAAAGATGTCGCAAGCACCGGCCGCCAAGTACGAAGCGAGCGTGTACGGCGCGTTGTGCGGCGATTTACAGACGGTTTTGCCAGCGTGCGAGGACGACTGGGAATCAACGGCTTGGGCGTACGCTCGCGCGCTGTTCGATCTTCGCGTCGACGCGGTGATCAACACCGGCGATGTCCTCGACGACCCACCGAACTTTGAGCCGGGCCATGTGATTCGAGATCCGACTGAACTGGAAACGACGGACGAGTCGGTCGATCGACTGGGGGAGCCGCGCTGGCCAACGCGAGACGTCATCAACGCGACGCCAAAGTCGGTGGAAGAGGTGCTCTTGGTGAAGATGCCTGAGAAGTTCCCAGACGTAGACGCGCACCGCACCGTACAGACGCATTTGATTTTAGGCAAAACAAAGGAGCTGCTCCTCGAGCACATGATGAAGTGGATTTTCCCAGAGGAGGAGCTCGCGAGCGAAGGCGAGCGCGTGAGTTTGAAACCGCTCGACGCCGGGCTCACTCGTTTCGTCGCGCACGCGCTGCTCTTTTTGGAATCGCTCCTGGCCGAAGGTGGCGGGTTATCTCCGGGCGGTGAACTCTACTATCATTTGAACAAGGTGTTGAATTTGTACGTCGTACACCTCATCGCCAACAAGAGATACGCCCTCGTGCCGGCGTACCTGGTGCACCTGCGTCATCCGCTGCTCATCGAGACGTACGCAAACTTCCTAAACTTACTCGCACCAGCCGTGCACTCTCGCAAGGCGTTGTGTTTCGCAGAAGCGTCGCTTTGGATGGAGATGGAGGGTCTCGGTGGTTGGCGAGAAATCGTCACTCGAGCGCTTCGAGACTCAATCAGTCTCGAGAACGTTCATCGTGGGCCAGACCATCGGCGTTTGATGCTTCAGTGGGCGTGCGTCGCAAAGGAAACGTATCCAGAGGCTGCGAAACAAGCCTGTCTGTTGCTTCGTCAGCTCATGTGCCAACGGACGTCTGTCAACGTCTTTAGTGTCGACGGACCCGTCGACGGCGAGTCTAGATCGCGATCGATTCTTATCGACGAACTCACGGGCAACGTGCAAGAGCTCGCCACGGTGAACGGCGCGGCGGGTGCCGCGGCCGAGATCGGCGACTGGGCGCGTTATCTCGCCGCGACGGAAGCCATATCTCATTGGAAGGAAATTTGGACAGTGAATGAATCGCGACGTCTGGAGACGCGCGCGCAAAACACGCGTCCGTATCCTCCGGATGCGGCGATGGACGTCGTTGGCGATGAATTAGAAGCGGCGCAACACGTCATCGAGACTGTTCTCGACCTTCTTCGTTCGGAGAACTGGCTCGACGACGAAGAGCTGTACGTCGACGAGACCGAGGAGGACACGGCAAACGCGCTTCTGCGCGTCGTCGCCATCCCGGTGCTCAAGTCGTACGACGGGGCGTCTTCCACGGACGTCGAACACATCGCCCGAGATTTAGAGACGTTACTCGCGTCCAAGTTCGAGCAAGGTTCCGTCAAGGTGAGCGCGACGCGTGGCATCGAACGCGGCGAATGTCCCGCGAGACAGGAGGGCGAATACGGGCAAGTCGTCGTCCAAATCTCGGCCGACTTTGGCGACGCCAATCGACGCGAGCTTTATCAAGACATCGCGCTCGCCATGTCTGACTGCGTCAAGGGTGACCTGCCGGGTGAAGAAGTTACGCTCGACGTCCAATCTGTCGACGGAAACAGCGCTGCGTTGGTGCACACTCTGTGTCGAGCCGTGTGCGTACCTTCGCTCGTGATTCAAGCGGCACAAGTCGAAGCCGCCATGCGCAGTGGAACGACGCACATAGTTGAAATATCGGCGGATCCGAAGTACGGTATTTACAAGTTTTTCGCTCCGACCGAATTGAAATGGTTGTTGGAGCTCGCGCGCGAGTCTGGATTGACCATTCTCGAAAAGCGCAAAGAACAAAATACTAGTAGACAATAGCTACAACAGTCATGTGACTACTCGACGACGACTATACCATACCTCATCAACGGCGGTTCCGTTTCCTCTTTAAAAGATCCTCGCGTCTCCATCGCAACTCGAACACTTCGCACTCGTCGTCCTCCGCGAACGAGACGTCCTCCGCCCGGAAAAAATCAAACTTTTCCTTTGCCAATCTCAAAAACTCTTCGTGCGCATCCGGACTTCGGCGCTGTACGCACACGTAACACACGCTATGTTTCTTCTTTTTCATCAATCGCTCGACGCAATGCACCAATTTTCCGACGAGCGGCACCGAAAACAACACATCCGTTCCGAACACGACGTCGTACGGACCCGCCGCGACCACCGCGTCCAACTCTTCCTCTTTTTCCCAATCCAATGCCATCGCGCGCGGCACCGTCGACGCACCCCGCGCCTCGAGCGCCTCGACGTTCATCTCCACGTTCGCTCGCGTGACGTCGGCTAACACCTTCTCCTGATCCGTCACCACGACGCGCTCGAATCCGTAGTCCCTGGCGACGAGAAGTCCCACCAATGCGCACCCGCACCCGAGTTCCACCGCCGCGCACCCAGCTCGCGTCGTCAGCGCTCGGAATCGAGCGTTCGCGCGCAGGTACCTCGCGAGACAAAACGCCGATTCCCACACGATGCCCCCGCACGAATCCGCCACCGATTGATTCTGCGACACGCGCAAGTCTTCGTACCGAAACGTGGGCGCGTTGGCGAGCTCGAAAAACGCGCCGGCGCCGTGCGTCGCGATGAGATGGTCGTAGGATGGAAGCTCCTCGCGCTTGGACGACGACGACGCGTCGTCATCGGTTCGTTCGTCGACATTCCGCGTCGGTCGATCGTCGGCGGACATGCGCGTCGCGGTGTGACGGATGTGGGGCGTGCACTTTTTCACGCTTTTTGCATCGCGGCGAGAAGGGAAGAGAAAAGTAGTCTATGATGATACATCGTTGAAAGAATGTGCCGCCGAGCGAAAGATGCGCGCGCGTCTTCTAAATTTGATCGACGTCCGGCGTGTCCTCCTCCTCGTCGAACGCTTGCGCCTCGATGTCAGTGTCCGTCTCGGCTAAAAACTCCGCCGTCGTCGTCGGACCGTCCTTTGTGCGCGAATCTTCGTACTCCTCGATGACTTGCGTGAACGTCGGCATTTCCGAGGCGTCGAGGCAGTACAGCTCGCCGTCTTTGATGACGAGGGACGCGTTTGGATTCGACGTCGCGCCACCGACGGCGACGGCGGTCATGGAGCCGTCTTCGCTCGTCAATTGCACGACGGGTTTGGTGAAATCCAACGCTCGATCGTACGCGAGACTGGGCGCGTTGTTGGCGAAGATTAAAAACACCTTGGTCGTGCGCTCTTCGGTGGTGTTGAAGTTGGGAATTCGCCCACTGTCGAAATCTTCCTCATTCTTCACTCGAACCTCGGTCCAAGCGATCTCCTGATAATACGCGGGAGGAAGCGACATGAACGCCGACGTGTCGACGCGTCTCGCCTCCTCGACGAAGCGCCCGTACCCATCTCGTCTGGCGACGTACACCTCGCGAAGATCCAATCGTCCATCGTTCATCTTGGAGACGATGAAATCGATTCCGTCGAGTTCGAGCGCGTGATACGCGTCGGCGGGTTTCGGTAAACCTTGCGGGGAAGCCTCGCGTAAACTCACCGTTGTCGTCTCCGTCGGCGTCGGCGTCGGGTTTTCGGACAAATCCGGGAAATCCTTCGGTCCGCGGTACATGTCGTCTCGATCGATCCCGAGTTCGCGCTTGAGATCGTCGTCGTTGAATTCGTCCTCCACGAAGGATAGGTATCCCGCCGATCGAGAGTAAAACTGATCCTGCGCCGGGACGCCGTCCAGACCGAGTTCGCTCACGCTCGACGGCAACGGATCCTCCGACGGGTCGAAGCCCGGCGCGAAGACGTCGTCGTCGTCGAGGATAAACTTTTCCGCCGCCATGGCGTCCGAACGCGCGCTCGCGCCCGTCGACGTCCACGAGGATGGACCGGTGTAATCAAAGTCGTCATCTTCGTCATCATCGTCGAGCATCGCGCGCACGTTGATCTCCTCGTCCTCGTAATCGTCCTCGTCCTCGTCTTCGTCGTCGTCTTCGTCGTCGTCGTCGACTTCAACATACACCGTACCCTCCTCGGAATCGTCAAACGACGCGTTCGCGTCGGCGGACGGTTCAACGGTCGATCTCTTGGACGCATCGGGCGCGGCGCGACCGATGAGCACGAGAAAATCGTGATCTCTCGCGAGTGCCTCCTTCAACCCAATCGGTTGAGGCTCCGATCTCGCCACGGCGACGATGGCGCCCAAGACGGCGTCCATGGGTTGCCCCGCGCACGAACCCTTGGCTTTAATCGCGCCGAGACTGAAATATTCCCCAGCCTCGGGTGCCCAGACGAGCACGGTGGGCGCATCGACGTCCTGTGAACCGTCCTCGATCCAACACACCTTCCAGCCGCGACCGACGGCGGAGAGATTGGCGTGCGTGCTCTCGGACGTGACGCGCAACTCGGCGGCGGCGGCGAGCCATTTTTCTTTTCTCCACGAATCCGCGCCCGAGGTGTCCAACCCGCGCGCGGCGCCGACGGTGGAGATGATGGAGCGAGAAACAGTTCCAGAAGGACCGTGGAAATCGTAGTGCACGCCCATTCGCGTGTACAGCGCGCTCGGACTGACGCCGCGACCCTTGGCCCACGTCTCCGCAGGGCTCTCGTCGTCGTCCTCGTCGTCGCCGACGTCGACCGGTGCCCCGCCCGAGGCAACCTGTCGAACGAGCGCCTGCTCGAACGTCTCCCACTCCTTACCTTCAGACTGCTTATCCGCCTCCAACATGTCCGCGTACACCTCGGCGAATGTTTGATTGATGTTGAAAATTCTCTCTTGCGCCTCCAACAACTCTCGCGGCGTCTTATAACTCGTCGCGTCCACCTCCTCCGCATCGATCGCCCCTCTCGCCACGTCCGCTTCAAAATAAAATCTCCTCGTCGCTTGCACGTAAAACATCACGATCGGCCGCTTCTGTCCCGCCGGCATATCGTTCGCGTTCGCCCAACACACCCTGTACCCTCGACACCCCGGCAACGGCGTGTGCGAATCCAAAAACGTTATCGGCGCCCTCTTCGACGCTTCGTCCCACATCGCCTTTCTCCACGTCGATATACCCTTCAACTTATTCCCCGCACTCGCGTGCGCCGCCTTGATCACCTGCTTCCCCTCGGGCGACGACGCCGTGATGAAATTCCACGTCAGCCCCAGGTTTCGCCACACCTCGAGCGCGCACCACCCTCGATTCCCCTCCGTCTCCGTCGTCGTCTTCCCCCCCGCCGCGACGCGCGCACCATCGCTCGCGTCCATCGCCGCGCATACGCGCGTCGAGCGTCGCGCGCGCGCGCGCCCACGCGTCATCCTCGTCGTCATCGTCGCGCCGCGCGTGGGACGTCCCGCACCGCCGCCGCCTCGCGCGGGACGTCCCGCGCGCCATCTCGCGCGCGCGTCGACCGATCCGCGCGACGCGCGGGACGGCGCGAACGTCGGCGCCACCGCGCGCGTCGTCGTCGTCGTCGACATGTCCGTCGTCGCCGAGGCGAGCGTCGCGCGTCGGGCGATGGGGCGCGCGCGCCGCCGCCCGGTCGGGGACGGGCGGCCCGAGGGGGACTCGCTATGAGTCGTGAACCGTCATGAGTCGGGACTCGACGTGGAGTCCCTCCTCGACGATGCGAACGGAGACGCGAGAAGGACGATCGTTCGACATCGACGCGTGAGCGCGCGACGGACGGCGAGCGCGTCGGACGCGACTGCCCTCGTTCGTTGGTTCGTGTCACCGCGTCGGTTCGGTTCGACCGCGTCCATGCGACACGCGGCGACGACGGTGATGACGACGGTGATGGCGGCCACGATGATGACGACGACGACGACGGCGACGCGCGTGGGTCGTGGACGTCCGGCGCGCGCGATCGTGCGGGGACAGGGTACGCGCGCGTTCGGCGCGTCCTCTTCTTCCGCCTCCTCGTCCTCGTCGTCGGTGGCGCGGGCGGTGTCGGCGGGTACGAGCGGTCGCGGCGGCGTGTACGACGAACCCGAGACGTACGAGCTCGCGTTCGGGTTTCGCGATTTCGACGCGGAGATTGCGTTTTTGAGAGAGTGCGTACGAAAACACGGCGCGTACGGCGCGCGTGGGATGGGGGCGGACGAGGATCGCGCGATGACGAGTCTGTTGGAGTTGGGCGCGGGACCGGCGTGGCACTCGTTGGCGGCGGCGCGCGGCGGCGTGCAGGCGGTGGCGTTGGATTCGAGCGCGGCGATGCGGGCGCACGTGCAGAGTAAAATACAGACGATGGGCGATGATGCCCCGAGGAATATTCGTATCGTCGACGGGGACATGCGAGAGATTAATTTAGAACCGATGATGAAGCCGGAGGGCGGTTTCGACTGCGCGACGATGTTGCTCGGCACGGCGGCGCATCTCTTGACGCACGAGGACGCCGCGCGGTGTCTCCGCGCGGTGCGTCGCAACTTGAAAAAAGGCGGCATCTTCGTCGTCGAGCTCGAACACCCGTGGGATCTCTTCAGCGGTGACCTGAGTCGAGGCGAATCGGACGCGTGGGATCGCGTCGACGCCGCGCGCGGACTCAAGGTGTTCGTCGAGTGGGGACGCGAGGGCGATAACTTTGACATCGAGACGCAAGTGTACGAACGAAGCGTCACGTTGACGCTCATGACGCACGACGCAAACGACGACGACGACGACGATACCGGCGCGCCGAGCGTCAAGGGCGACGTGATCAAGACGGTGGAGGAAGTGGTGGCGTGTAAAATTTTCACCGCGCCCGAATTCGTCGCCCTCGCCTCCGCCGCGGGATTAACCTCCGTCGCCGTGTACGGAGACATGAACACGCAGATGCCCCTGGACGATGAAAACGCACACAACATGGTGATGGTGTTTCGTCGCGACGATTGATTGATTGATGGATGGATGCGATGCGTACATTGTAACGAGCGCGACGTCCCCGAAACCTCCTTTGTCTTTTCATCCTCCTCGAGCTCATCGAGCGCAGTCTTTCATCCGCAGTCTCTCGCACGCTCACCTCGCGCGCATGGCCGCCGTCGCGTGCGCGTGCGTCGCAGCCATCGTTGGTGCGTCCTCGCGCGCGTCGTTCGTCGACCGCGCGCCCGTGTCGCGCTCGAACGCGTCCCGATGCCGATGAAGAGACTGACCGATGCGCGTCGTGCATCGATTCGCGCAGGCGTCCCGCGACGCACGGCGGTCGCCGCGGCGTCCACGGTCGGCGCCGTTGGCTCGCTCACCACGCTCGCCCTCGCGTACCGCGAACCGCTCAATCGGTGTCGATGCGACGCGACGACGTCCGAGTCCGAAGAACCGTCGAGGGACGAGTCGTCGGCGGCGGAGGAGGACGGCGCCGCGACGAAGACGCCGCGGAAAAAGAAACAGCCCCGTTTCCGCGCGCACTGCGCCAAGTGTCGTAAACGAACCAACGTGGGCGTGGCGATGAGTTTCTTATTCTCACCGCTCTACGTCGGCGTCGCGAGCGGTATCACCGCCGCCGCCGCGCACCTCGCTTCGCGCGCCGGTGCGCGGTTCGCGCGCGGGCTCGCCGCCGACGCGCGCGCCAGATTCACCACCGCCGCGCGCGCGTCGTCGTGATCATTCGTAGCTCTCGTGTATCATTAATGTCACATCGTCCCCGTATCCTTCCCGAAAGTTACGTCCCGCGCGTCGGCGTCTCGTCCCCGAGCTCGAAAAAGATGAATGAATGGGAACGAATGGATAGTTCGTCACTGACGCGCGCGACGAACGATTCCATCATGGGCGCTCAACCGCGCATGATCACCCTCGCCGAGGTGGAGCAACACGTCACGTACGACGATCTCTGGCTCGTCATCGACGGTAAAGTGTACGACGTCACGCCCTTCATGGATGACCACCCGGGCGGGGGCGAGATCATGTTGAACGCGGCGGGGAAGGACGGTACGGACGATTTCGAGGACGTCGGACACTCTCCGGGGGCGCGCGAACAGTTGAAGAAGTACGAGATCGGCGTGTACGCGGGCGGGGAGAGCGCGAAACCGAGTGGGACTAAGGGGAAGAGCGGGAGCATGACGACACGCGGCGGAGGCGCTGCGGCGACGGTATTGTTGCCGGTGTTGGTCGTGTTGTTGGCGCTCTTGGCGGCGGTTTTGGGAGCCAAGTGATCGGTGTGTGTAATACGATGAACGTTTTTCTTTTCCGTGCGCGTGGTGCGTCGTCGTTCGCGTCATCGATTCCTTCGCGCGTTTCGTCGTCGTCGTCGTCGCGCGGAGGACGTCGAGTCCGACCCGCGGTCGCGTCACACATCGCCTCGCGACTCGATCGCGCGCGAGACGACCGCGACGTCATGTCCGCTACCGCACCGACGCTCGAGTGCGGCGCGCGCGCGCACGCGGTGGTGCACTTCGGCGTCGGGAACGAACTCTTGGTGTGCAATCTCGACGATGTCGGCCGAGACGAGGCGCCCCGATGCGCGACGTGGGCGCGCGTCGGACGCCTGGGCGCCTCCCTCGCGACGTCCACGTCGGCGGCGTTGTTGACGCTTCACGAGCGAGAGGTGCGGGACGCGGATCGGCGACGCGCGCGCGTGAATCGGTCGTCGCACGCGAGGGGGGAAACGTTTCGAAACCGCGAGAGACTGACGAAGACGAACGAACGCGCGTTCACACGCACCAGGTGCGATCCATCGAGCGAGGCACGTACGTGGAGGATGCGTTCGCGTCTCTGCACGAGTTTAGTCGAGCGGTGGCGGGCGCGCTGGAGGAAGCGTCGAGCTCGGAGGCGGCGGAGGCGGACGCCGAGGACGCAGTGGGCGTGGCTCTATCGCGCGCCGTGTGGGAACTGTTGGACGTGTACTTCGTCACGCGAGGCGGAGGATTCGGTGTGGGTACGGATGACGTCGTCGCGTGGTATCGGGACAACGCGGCGAGCTTGGCGTTGGGTGATGGGAGCGCGAGCGGGCGTTTGCGAACGCTTTTAGAGACGGTGCCGAAGAACGCAAGAATCGAGGAAGTGCCGGGATATTGGGACATCATCGTCACCATGGTGGCCCTGGGATGGGTGGACGCGACGGTCGATTTGCTCGTCATGCATAGCGCGTGGGCAGAATGGCGTTTGCGAAAGACGAGCGTTCAGCCGCAAGTAGAACTCATGGAAGCCGCCATCGCGCTCTTGCGCACGCTCCCTAAATTGGGCGGTGAAGACGGCGCGGCGAGCGTGCCGCAGTACACGTCGTATCGAAACGAGTGGCTGCGTCAAGTGAAAACGGTGCTCGCCGAGGGCGGGTTGTTCAACAACTGTTGGGGACCGACGGCGGATGGCGTGCGCAACATGCTACTCGTCTTGTCAGGAGACGAACGCACCATCACCGCGAACGTTGGCAACTGGATCGAGCTCATGCTGGCGCAATTACAACATGTTCATCCGACGTTGAAGATTCAGGGCGAACACGAGAGCTTAGCTCGAACTGCGCGTCAAACGAAGGGCAAGTTGATCACGGATGCGCTGGATTCGCTTCTCATGTACGCCATCGCGGGCGATTCGCAGGGCGTGATATCGATTTGCTCTCGTCACTTGGATTCCTGGTTCATGGCGTACTCGACGACCATGCTTTCGCGAGCGGGCGGTGCGCAGGCGGACGTGATCCGTCGACCGACGGCGTCCGGGGCGAGTCAGAGCGAACTGTACATGCTCGAATACTGCTCATCGTTGGCCACCTCAGAGGACACTCGCGAGTTGGCCGTGCGCATTCTTGCGGCGTGCTGTTCTCAACGCGGCACAGAGATGACGTCAGCGACGCTCATGCGTCTCGCGATCGCGGAAGACGAACAAGAGGTTGAGGACGACGCCCCTGCGAAAGCCGCGCACGCGCTGGCGACGGAAGTCGGACTCACGAGCACGAGCGCGCGAATCGCAAAGATGGCGAGCGAACGCGCGAGATCGAACGGTTACATCGCACTCGCGTTTGACTGGCTTCGTCGTTCGAACGATACGGCGGCGAGCGATCTGCTCGCTCGCGGTTTGGTGTACGTGGGAGAGCGCAGAGACGCCGCGGCGCCGCTTGCTCGCGTCGACAAGTTCATGGCGAAAGATGGCTCCGGTGTGCTCGTGGAAACGAACGAGTTGCACGAAAACGCCGTCGACTTTTATCGCGAGCGCGCCAAGTTCGACGAAGCGATGAAGACGCTCCGCGTGTCCTCCGTCGTCGACGAGCGTTCGCGCGCCGCAGCAAAAACCGCCGCCGACGCGCTCATCGCCGCTCTGGCGCCGTGTTCAACCCCTCACGAGCTCTGGACGTCTATCATCGTCGACGCCGTGCCCCTCTTCGAGAGCGCCTTCTCCATGCGCGACCTCTTCGACCGAGATTCGTGTCGTCTCCTCGCCGCGCGCGCGCGCTTCGCCGCCGATCTCTCCCGATCCTCCTCCGCGTCGACCCTCGACGCCATCTCCGCGCGCCCACCGACGCACATCGACGCCTTCGACCTCACCGTCGCCACCGCCGCGCACGCCATCGCCAGACTCACCAGCCGCGTAGCCTTTGAGACGTAGCGCGTCTCGTCTCGTGCGCCGCCGCGGCAGATTTGCCCCACTAGTCATATAATACCAAGGTTTACCCGATCAAACCACTCATTTTCCGGCACCACACCTCAGGGGAACTTACGAGCGAAGCGAACAGACACGCATCGCGCCCCCGCACTCGACGGCGCGTCCCGACCACCACCGCGCGCGAGCGACGCGACGATTCGACGCGACACGGTGCGTCAACGCACACATTCGCACTTTTCACCCTCCTCGCGCGCGTCCTCGCGCCATCGCGCGCGTTCGACCCGTCGATGGATTCGGGGCAAAAGGGGAACGGGGCCGTTCGTTCGCGCGCGCATCGACTGACCGACGCCGTTGTTCGCTTCGCAGGCGCGCGCGCGAGGCGCATTCGAGGAGACATGAACGAAAACGCCACTCGCGGTCGTAACGTCCCCGGCGGGATGAAAGAGGGTGCGTCTTCACGACGTGCACGCGATGGGCGCGATGCCCATCCAGTGTCGACACCACGGGAACGAGCGACCGACCGACTGACACCCGCTCGCTGTTCCGTCTCTAGGCTTGCGATCGCAGACGCTCGCGCCGGCGGGGAACCGCGCGGCGTTGTCCAACATCGGAAACATGATGGGCGCCGCGCAAGGCGCGAGACAGACGCGCTCATCCAAGGCGAGGTACGCGATCGTTCGTGGGGCGCGAATGCGCGACGCGCGCGCGCGAAGACGAAGACGACGACGACTAGAATCGAACGACTGACGGCGCGTGAATGAATACGTGCATGCATTTGCAGTCAAAACGACGCCTCGCAATCGCAGGGCGGTGTATTGAACGCCATCGGACAGACGGCGCAACAAATCTCGAGATGGGGACGCACCGGGCAGCGCACCAGTCACGGGCGGCCGAGAGAGGGAAACCAAACCGGGGGTTCGATGACGACGGCGGCGGCGGATGTCGACATGCGCGAGTCGTACTCGTCGCATCTCGAGCGAAGCAGTGCGGACGTCATGGCGGACGTGTTACCGGATATCGATCTGTACGATCACGATAATCCGCTGTGCGTCACGGAATACGTCAACGATATTTACCAGTATTGGTACAGAGTGGAGGTGCGCGGTTTTCGTTCGGCGAGCGCGCGCGAGAGAGAGAGACTCGTTCATCGACGCGATTGAAACGCGGTGACGCGCGAACACATCGAGAGACTGACCCATACCGACGCGCATTGGCTTTGATTCGCGCAGCCGGACACGCAAGTCTCCGAACAGTACATGTGCATCCAAACCGACATCAACAGCAAGATGCGCGCCATTCTCATCGACTGGCTCGTCGAGGTGCACCTCAAGTTTAAGCTCATGCCCGAGACTCTCTTCTTGACGACGAACCTTATCGATCGTTTCTTGGCTCAAAAGGCTGTCACTCGCAGAAACTTGCAGCTCGTCGGTGTCACCGCCATGTTGGTGGCGAGCAAGTACGAGGAGATTTGGGCGCCCGAGGTGAGAGATTTCGTCTACATCAGCGACAGAGCGTATACGCGTCAACAAATCTTGGATATGGAGAAGCAGATGCTCAACACGCTCGGCTTCCACCTCACGGTGCCGACGCCGTATCAATTCATGAACCGTTACTTCAAGGCTGCCGGCGGAGACCGCAAGTTTCAGTTGTACGCCTCGTACGCCATCGAGTGCGCGCTTCCGGCATACGACATGCTCAAGTATTCCGGTAGCAAGTTGGCCGCGGCTGGGGTGTACATTGCGATGAGAGCGTTCCACACCGGGTCTTGGAACCACGTCATGGAAGCCCACACGCGTCTCTCCGAGGCTGACGTCTACCAGTGCGCGTGCGACATGGCTGAACTCATGCGCAAGGCTCCGACGGCTTCTCTCACCGCCGTGTACAAAAAGTATAGCGGTGAAAAGTTCATGAAGATTGCGGCGCTTCCGGTGCCGAGCGATCTTCGAATTTGAAAGTCAAACTAGTCTATCGATCATACCGGGGGTGTTTGCGCGTCCATCGTCGCTCGAGCGTCGGTCGTGTCTGTTGACACGATTGGCGCGTGTTGCGGCGGAGGCCGCGTGCGGCACAATCGACGCGAGTCGCGTCGCTCGATTGTCCATCTAGTCGTTTCGCCATCGTGAGACGCTCTTTCTGCTCTTCACGTACATATGAAAATCGGACAACGTGTAATTTTAGTTGAAAATGTCCGCATCACACGCGTACGGTCTACTACTAGTCTAAAAGTTTGTCGCCTCTACTCTACGTTTGCCGCCGCGCCCTCACGTTCGGCGAACGTTCTCAACTCGTTCCTATTAATTTTACCCATCGCGTTCGCGTAATCCCGAAGTCTAGGAACGAACATGATGTGCTTGGGTATTTTAAATCGCGCGAGACGCGACTCGACGCAGTGCGCACGAATGGATGCCTCTGTGGCGGTTTCGTCGTCTCCGTCTCCGTCTGCGTTCGCGAGCTCGACGCAAGCGCACACGATTTCGCCCCACTTTGGATGAGACGCGCCGAAAACGACAGAATCGGCGACGCGTTCGTGCGCGTTCACGATACGCTCGACTTCTTCCGGCGATACGTTCTCTCCGCCCGTTTTGATGATGTCCTTCTCTCGGCCATACAACCACACACGCGCTCCCGTTTCGCCGCTCTCGGCGTCCACGTCTTCCACTCGTCCGAGATCACCCGTCGCGAACCATCCTTCGTCGTCGAACGTCTCTGAAAAGGGCACACCGGCGTACCCACGCATCAACACGGGTCCGCGCACGAGGAGTTGACCGTCGGCGTCTGTTTTCACCTCGACGTATCGAGACGCGTTTCCGGCGAACATCGCGTCGTCCGCCAGACGGGGATCTTCCGCGTCGAGAAACGTCACCGACGACGTGGTCTCCGTCATTCCGTACGCCATGGTGATTTTGCTCCGAGGAAAAATCTTCTTGACGGATTCGAGCTGTCCCTCGCGCAGTCGCCCCGCGCCGACGAGAATCGAGCGCACCGACGTAAACTCTCGCCCCCTGAACCTCGCGTTCGCCGTCTCGACGAGCATGTGCAGCATCGTCGGCACGGCTATAAACGTGTCGACGCGCTCGCGCTCGATGATCTCGAACGCGGTGTCCGGATCAAACTTGGCCATGAACGCGTGTCCGCACCCCACCGCGAGCGTCGCGTGCGCGCTCGACAACCCCCCGACGTGAAACAACGGCGCGCAGTGCAGATACATCGCCGCGTCGCCGTACAATCCAGCCTCTAGTTTCGCTCGAGTCGCCGATTCGACGCCCTCGTGCGTCAACACCGCCGCTTTCGGCGCGCCCGTCGTCCCGCTCGTGTACACGAGCGCGCACGCCTCTCTTCCCGCGCCGCACGTCGACGGCGCCTCCCACGCCACGCGTGCATCCCCCTCCTCCGGCCACCGCACCTCCTCCGCGCACACGACGACGAAACTTTCTCCCCACTCGACGTCTCTCCACATCTCGCGATGCGTTGCGTCCAACACGACGACGCGCGCGCCAGCGCGCCTCGCCGCCGCCTCGGCCTCGCGTCCCGTCCATCTCGAATTCAGCGGCACCATCGTCCCCCCTCGCGCGCACGTCGCCACCCACGTCGCGAGAAACCTCGCGCTCGTCGCGCACCCGACGCCGACGATCGATCCCACCTCCCCCGACGCGCGCTCGAGCGCGCGCGCGGCGCTCGCGACGAGTCCGATGAATGCGCACCCCGATCGTCTGACACCGTCGACGTCGACGAACACCGCGCGCGCACCGCGCGACGGACGCCCGTCGTCGTCATCGGTCTCGACGTACGCGCGCGTCGCCGCGCGGGCGACGGACGCGCGCGCCATCGTCGTGTGTCGTCGATCCGTCCCACGCGTGTCTCGTCTCGTCTCGTGTATTCGTTAAAAACGGCTGGGAAAAAACGCTCCTCGGGACACACGTCGACGCGCGCGAGCGTCTCGCGTCGCGATCGTCGAGGCGACGACGACGCGCGATGGATGGACAAAAATCGCCCGCGCGCGCGACGATGACGCGTGCCGCGCGAAGGGACGCGTGCGAGGCGTTGGAGCGCGCGGCGAGAGTGTTGGTGGAGAAGGAGAATTGGATGGAGGCGTACGTGCACTACACGGCGTGCGCGACGCGGGCGAGATCGGGGGGTGCGGAGACTTGGGAGGCGTACGCGCGCGCGTGTTTGAATCGGTCGTTGATGGCGCTGCGGATGGGGGAGTGTGAGAGCGCGCGAGACGACGCGAGGTGCGCGGCGGCGACGTTGGCGGAGGCGCGAGACGAGGACGCGGGAAGAAACGTGGGAACGTTGCGAGGAAAGGCGGCGTATCGCGAGGGTGCGGCGTGCGTGGGTCTGGAAGCGTACGATGAGGCGATCGAGGCGTTGGTGGAGGCGTGGCGATGGGTGCCGGGGGATGTGCGCGTGAGAGAAAAGTTGGCGGAGTGCGCGGAAAACGTCGAGACGGCGTACGTGTGTCGGGCGTACGCCGAAGCCATCTCTGAGGGAGAGTCTCCGAACGCGCTATCGCCCAGAGATGGGAAATGGTTGAAACCGATACGTCCCGAGTCGGCGCGCATGTCCAAGAACGCGATGGAGCAGACGCTCAGGGATCTCGTCGTCGGCGTGGAATCGCGATGGCGAGAAGAGTTCCGAGACACGTTTCTGTTCGCGCATCAATCGCCGACGGCGCTCAGCGCGATGCGTCGAGGTTTTTTGAGCGGTATTCGAGCCGAAATCTACGAGTACGCGGCCGATCACGCGCAGGCGGTGAAAGATTATCGAGTGGCTGTGTCGTATTTTCCTGAGTGGGCGCGCGCGTGGCACGGGTACGCGTTGGCGATTGAACACGATTTCACGTACAACGACGTCACTCGAGTAGAGGTGGCGAGCAAAACGGAGCGAGGTGGATACAGCGACGCTCTCATCGTCGACGCCCTGGTCGCGTCGGCGTTGTGGATGAAACGCGCGCTCGAACTGGATGCCTCGCGCGACGAGTATCGGCGCGAATTCGAGCGCCTCTCCGCCAAACTTTCTCCGGAGCTTCGAGACGTTCTCGCGCGTGAACGCACCGGCGTCGAGGACGCGCTCGACTGGCTTGACGAAGATAAATGGGAAAACGCCCCGGAGTACGTGCGTCCGCGGCCCAAGTACTACTATTTTTACGAATTGATGAAGAAGCGCATCAACGAGCACTATCCGGAACTACCGCAACCCGTCATGGACAAGCTCTTGTCGCTCGACGCCGGCGAGCTCGATCTCTTGTTACAGTATCCACGCGCCATCAAAGGTCAAACGGAAGAATTTCTCGACGTCTACCGTCGCGAGGGCGGTGAATATCTCGCCACGTACAAGACGCCGACGCTCACCTGGGACGAAGTCAAGGCGCTCAAGGGCAAAGGTACGCAAGGTCTTCTCACCGGTACGCGCCGCAAAACCATCGGCGCCACGCCGGAGGAATCCATCGATCCTGGTTCGGGTTTCATTCTTGAAAAAGATACCGATCACGCCATGATCGGCGCGTCCGGTGACGACGGTTTATCTCGCGCCGAGCTCGCCGGCGTCCCCGTGAAACCGTCGCTTCCGCCCGACCAGCTCCGCGATCACACCGCCCGCGCGCTCGCGACGAGCGACGCCGCGCCGGACACCGTTCGCGCGCTCGAAGAGGCGGAAAACTCCCCGCTCGAGCGTCGCATCAAGGCTTTGCTCAGAGATGAATGATGAAATGAAACGCGCGTCGCCCGTCTCGCGCCTTCGCCTCTCTCGACTGTGTGAGAAAAAGTACACTTTGGTCGAAGCCTCTCGAGTCCTGAACCGTTGATGAGTCCTCCCGAGGAAAACCCGCACAAGTCCCCCGCCGCACACCGCGCCTCGCGCCCGAGCGCGCGCACGTCACGGCGCGCTCAGACGACGGCACCGACGCCAATCTCGCGTCTCGTGCGTTCGCGTCGAGCGCGCGCTCTCCGAGCGTTCACGCGCGGGTGATAGACGCGTCGATTCGCAGCCGCCATGGTGGCGGCCAAGACGACGGATGAGAAGAAGACTCGCGTCGATAAGTCGACGCGGGGCGCGTTCGCGTCGAGCGCCGATCCAATGGAGTGTCTCACGCGCGATCCCACAAAGGTGACGGCGCCGATCGCGACGCTGGAGGATAAGTTTGAGCTCTTACCAGCCTTTCTTAAAGTCAGAGGGCTGGTGCGGCAACACATTGACTCGTTCAACTACCTGGTGAACGAAGAGATTAAGAAAATCATACACGCCAAGGCGAACGAGCGGGTGACGTGCGATAGCGATCCGAATTTTTATCTCAAGTATACGAACATTCACGTCGGAAAACCGAGCGTGGAGGAGGATTACGTGGTGGAGGAAATTACGCCGCAGCAGTGTCGACTGCGGGACATGACGTACGCGGCGCCGATCACGGTGGATGTCGAGTACACGCGAGGGAAGGAGATCGTGACGAGACAGTCGAAGAATGGCTCGAGTGGAGTCGTGATCGGTCGAATTCCGCTCATGTTGCGAAGCTCGAGGTGCGTACTCACGGGGAAGAGCGAGGACGACTTGGCGCGGTTGGGAGAGTGTCCGCTCGATCCGGGAGGATACTTCATCGTCAAGGGCGTGGAGAAAGTGATTTTGATTCAAGAACAGTTGAGTAAGAATAGGATTATCATAGAAGTCGACGCCAAGGGGGAGATAGGAGCGTCCGTCACCTCTTCGACGCACGAAAGAAAGAGTAAAACGAACATCGTGGTTAAACACGGCAAGTTTTACCTCAGACACAACACGTTCGCGGATGACATTCCGATCATGATAGTCCTCAAAGCCATGGGTTTGGAGAGCGATCAAGAGGCTGTGCAGATGATCGGTGCAGAGCCTGCGTATGCGACGTTGTTGGCGCCGACGTTGCAGGAGTGCCAAGCGAGCGGTATCTTCACCGCGCAACAAGCGTTGGAGTATTGCGGATCAAAGGTTCGCGTCGTCAAGATGCAAGCTCCTCGTCCGGGCGCTCGTACGTACGCTCGCTCGCGCGTGGACGAAGCACGCGATATTCTCGCGGGCGTAGTGCTCGCGCACGTGCCAGTGGTTTCGTACGATTTCAGACAGAAGTGCGCGTACATCTCCATCATGATTCGCAGAATTCTCAACGCCATGCTCGATCCGACAAAGATTGACGACAAAGATTACTACGGTAATAAACGTCTCGAACTCGCGGGGCAATTACTCGCACTACTGTTCGAAGATTGCTTCAAGCGGTTGAACGCTGATCTTAAGCGTCAGGCTGACGCGGTGTTGTCAAAGGCGAATCGCGCGACGCAGTTTGACATCTTGAAGTGCATTCGTCAAGACACGCTGAGTAATGGGTTAGAGCACGCTATCTCGAGCGGTAACTGGACCGTGAAGCGTTTTAGAATGGAAAGAAAAGGCGTGACGCAGGTGTTGAGTAGGTTGAGCTTTATTAGCGCTCTTGGTATGATGACGCGTATCACGTCTCAGTTTGAGAAGACGAGAAAAGTATCCGGTCCTCGCGCATTGCAGCCGAGTCAGTGGGGTATGCTTTGTCCGAGCGACACTCCAGAAGGTGAGTCGTGTGGTTTGGTGAAGAACCTCGCGCTGATGACGCACGTAACGACGGATGACGATGAAGAACCCCTTCGTCGTCTCGCGCACGCGCTCGGCGTTGAGCCGCTCACGTGGTTAAACGGCAGCGAGATGCACGTGCCTCGCGGCGCGCATGTTTTGATGAACGGTTCTCTGCTCGGCGTGCACGCACAGCCGGAAGCGTTCTCACACGCGTTCAGAAAGCTTCGTCGCGCCGGAAGAATCGGCGAGTTTGTGTCCGTGTACACCGCGGATGGATGCGTGTACATTTCATCCGACGGGGGACGCGTGTGCCGCCCCCTCATCATCATCGAGCGAGGTGAACCGTTGCTGACGCAGGAACACCTGGACGAACTCAAAGATGGACATCGTACGTTTAACGATTTCCTGCGGGAGGGATTGGTCGAGTACTTGGACGTGAATGAAGAGAACGACTCCTACATCGCGTTGTACGAGGACGAAATCAACGACGAGACGACGCACTTGGAGATTGAGCCCTTCACCCTTCTCGGCGTGTGCGCGGGCATCATTCCGTACCCGCATCACAATCAATCTCCACGGAACACGTACCAGTGCGCGATGGGTAAGCAAGCCATGGGGAACATTGCGTTCAATCAATTGAACCGCATGGATACGTTGATGTACCTCTTGGTGTATCCTCAAAAGCCGATCGTGAAAACAAAGACCATAGAGTTAATAGGATACGATCGTCTCGGCGCGGGGCAGAACGCGACGATCGCGGTCATGTCTTACAGCGGCTATGACATCGAGGACGCCATCGTGATGAATCGCGCATCGCTCGACCGAGGTTTCGGTCGGTGCACGGTTTTGCGCAAGTACGCCGCTCAGGTGAAAAAGTATAGCAATAGGACGATGGATAGGATCTGCGGACCGAAAGAGGAGCAAAAGGCGAATCCGAACGGTCGTCATCACCTCTTAGATGCCGACGGGATCGCCGCGGTCGGAGGTCGCATCAAGCCTGGCGACATTTACGTCAACAAGCAGACGCCAATCAACACGCGCGATCCCATGGCGAATCCTCACGGCATGCCCGAAAACATGTACAGATCGAATCCACTGTCGTACAAGGGTCCGGCGGGAGAGACCGCGATCGTCGACAAGGTGTTACTAACGATGACGGACGAGGGTCAGTTTAACATCAAGACGCTCGTGCGTCAAACGCGGCGTCCCGAGATTGGCGACAAGTTTTCCTCGCGTCACGGTCAAAAGGGTGTGTGCGGCATCATCGTCGATCAAGAGGACTTCCCTTTCAGCGAGCGCGGTATCACACCCGATCTCATCATGAACCCGCACGGTTTCCCATCGCGCATGACGGTGGGTAAAATGATCGAGCTTCTCGGTGGCAAGGCGGGCTTGGAGAGCGGACGCTTTCATGACGGCACGGCGTTTGGCGGCGACACGGTGGAGTCGATTCAACAAACCTTGGTCGAGGCTGGATACTCGTACAAAGGCAAAGACATGCTTCACTGCGGCATCACTGGCGAAGCGCTAGAGGTCAACGTCTTCATGGGTCCGGTGTACTATCAAAAGCTCAAACACATGGTGCAGGACAAGATGCACGCGCGCGCAAGAGGTCCGCGCGTCGTACTAACGCGTCAACCCACCGAGGGTCGCGCCCGCGATGGTGGTTTACGTCTCGGCGAGATGGAACGCGATTGTCTCATCGGCTACGGCGCCTCACAACTCATTTTGGAGCGTTTGATGATCAGTTCCGATCAATTCGAGGCCCAAGTGTGCACCAAGTGCGGCTTGCTCGGATATCGCCATCACATCACCGGCAAAAACGCGTGCTCGCTCTGCAAAACCGAAGCCGAGGTCGCCACTCTCAAACTCCCGTACGCGTGCAAACTCTTGTTCCAAGAGCTTCAAGCGATGAACATCGCGCCTCGAGCGCAATTGACCGATTCTAGATTGTAAATTAGAAGACCGTACGTCTCCCTCGCGCGTCGCCGCAACTCGCCGCGACTCCGCCTCCACCATCTTCTTCGGTCACGGCACACGACGACGCGCGTCGTTGTCATCGACGACCGACCCGCGACGCGCGGGCGACGTCGCGAGGCTTCGTTTCCCGCCTCGCGCGCGCCGTCTCCGCGTCGTCGTCGCCGGCGCCATGTCGTCGCCGACCGACGTCGCGAGCCCGACCCCGTGCACGGGCACGGCGTGCATCCGATTCACGACGACGGATCGAGATATATACGTCGGGTGCGCGCGACGACGCGCGCGACGATGTGATCGATGGTTTCGCGCGCGCGGCGCGGTGGCGCGCGCGAGACGACGGCGCACGCGCGGCGGAGAAGAGGCGACCGTTGTGTGCCACGTGGAGGGTCGCAGCTTCGGGGACGACGCGACGAGCGATGACTGACCGCGAACGCTTCGTCGCGCGACGCGCAGTTTGGGCATCTACGCCACGATCGCCTTCGCGGGATTACTCCTGTTCGGACGCATTCGACACGAGATGCCCATTTATTTCGGACGTCTGCGGCTGCGAAACTTGACGTCGCCGCCGCCGCCGTTTAGGACGAAACGCACACCGAACGCGCGGAAAAGGGGGGCCTGGAATCGCTTGGCCAAGTATTATTTCGGATGGATTCCGCACATATTGCTCGTGGACGACAGAACGCTGATTGCGACGGCGGGATTGGATGCGTTTGCGTTTTTACGCGTGTGTCAGTTTGGATTGCAGCTCTTCGCGCCGCTGGCGGTGTTCGCGATGGCGATCTTGTTGCCCGTGCACGTACACGGGAACGATCTGCAGGTGCAACACGCGTCGTATGTCGCCGCCAACGTGAACGTCACCGCGGAAAGTCCGACGGGATTGTTGTTGACGACGGTGGCGAACATCGAGTCGAAGAGCAAGGTGCTCTGGTTGCACGTCGTCGGATTGTGGCTGGTGGTTTTATACGCGACATTGTTACTCAGACAACACAGTGAGACGTTCGTGTTGCTCAGGACGCTGTACTTTACGACGCGAGGGGATACCAATCTATGGCGAGTGGTGCATCAGCCTTCGAATTTCGTCGAACAGATGCTCTTGCAAGGGACGAGCGCGGGGGCGGAGATCGACGACGACGAATTGCGAAAGATGAAGAGCGCGAATTCGGACGATATCAGCGCCGCGTGCGACGCGCTCGCAGCGATGGATGAAATCGAAGAAGGGAACGCGAACATCATATCAAGAACAGCGAAGATGTTGACGCGCAAGTCGAACCATGGTGCGGTCGGGATTCCGTCAGAGGCTGCGCCCACGCACACATCTTCGAGAGAAGTAAATAATCATATGGACGATGAGCCGCACTCCGGCGCGGCGCGATGTCAGCTGTCGTCACCCCTGGCGGCGACGCAGTCGTCTCCATTCTTGGGACTTTCGAGCCGCCGCGTGAGCTTTCAAGTCTCCCCTTCCCAAGCGCAGGGAAACGTAGTGAAAACGTTGAAAGGCGCGGGCGCGTTGATTTCTTCTTCACCGCAGTCTGTCGAGTCTGATACTAGATTTACGAGAGCATCGTCGTCTGAGGTCATCGGACCTTCAACGAGCGGAACCGGATCGACGTTGAAGAAGCCTGGACCCGTCACTGAATCAAAACACTTTACTTCATTTACGTCTGGCGAAGGCTCTGAAGAATTCGATTTAAGCGTGAACCCTCCTGTTTCGGAGCCTCCGGACAAAGCAAAGCGCACAGAAAGACGAAAAGTACGTTTCGGATCGTTCGGATCGCTCGGCGCGATTCCAGCTTCCATGAGTGAAACCATTAAAGCGCGCGAAGCGAAGGAGGCGGCGACGGTGGCGAGCGCCGTCAAGCACATAGCATCAGAGGACGATTTCACCAAAAGAACGTTGATGGACGGGGTCATAAATTTGGGCGGCAGTCGCGTCGGGGGGAGTTCTGAGAATTTGAATTGGCTCCTGAGCCCGACGAAATCCCCTCGTCGCACGAAACACGTCCGCGTTCCGACGAGAGAAGACATTCCCGACGTCACGCTGACGCCGGCTGTGAAAAAGGCGCTTCAGAGAGTCAAATCACTAGAAAACGCAGGAGAAGCCATCGTGCCAGGAGGAATCGGTAGTAATGCCGCGTACGTTCGTGCGGAGACCGCGATCGCGCACGACTGGTGGGTCGGTTTGGACATCACCAAAGAGTACACTCGTCGGTCTGATCAGCATGTCCAAAAAGAAGCCGACGACGCCCTCAGAGCGCCCGCGAATCAAGAGATGGATGAAGCGAAGCGGAATCTCTTCGAAAACGACCAGCCAGAGTCTCCAATCAACGCGAGTTCGCCCGTCACTCGCGCTTCGATGTTTGCCGGGGAGCACCTGACCGACGCTCCTGCAGCGGTACCCGACGTCGATTGCACGAGAACCGTCAACGCCTACGACGAAAAGACGAAACAAATCGTGAGTGTGTGGGCTTCGAGTTACACCGTTCTGATCACAAACATTCCGTTCGTTCGCATAATAGACGAAGAGGGAAAAGAATCAGTCGTGCGCGGTCTGCGACAAGTCGATACGACGCTCGAGTACATCTACGGTAGCGAATTCCGCGGTCTCATTCCGATTTTCGATCATCGTCCAGTGGATGCGCTGTTGGACAGTCGCGATGAGTGCAAGAACTCGATCACAAAACTTAGAATGCGGATGGCTCGCGTGGGAATCATGCCGTCAGTGAATCGACAATCCGTCGATGCGTTCAAGTTTGACGGAGGCCTCACGTCGTTGCGAATGGGCGACACACGAATCGTGCACGACTGGACTTTATTTAGGAAGCATTTCGTCGACGTCCTTCGACCACCAAAAGCGTTGAAGCAACTCGAAATCACAGAGCAAATTGCGGTATTAGAAGCTCAACTGAATGCGATCGAACAGAGCATCATCGAAGTGAGGAAATGTACGTGGGAGGGGTCTCCTGGACCTTGCGCGTTCGCGGTGTTTGAGAATCAATTCGCCGCGAGCACGGCGGCACAGTGCATAATATCGCGCGCCACGCACAAGGTGTATCGTGCCCTTCCGGCGCCCGGCCCAGACGACGTCAACTGGCAGACCCTATTACACACGACGTACGAGAATCGAAGCAGAGCGCTGACGGTTTGGCCGCTCATCTTGCTCGTCATGCTCTTCCCGACTGGTATGTTCGCCACGGTGGTGACGAGCGTGTGCCAAGTGCGCCAGACCGACTCGAGACTCGGTGGCGGCGAGTTATTCGACTGGTACTGTTCGGACGAGGCGCGAGTGTACGCCGCGCTCATCTCCGGCGTCCTCCCGCCCGTGATTCTGACGCTTTGGGAAGTCTTTGTCATTTCCTTTTACATGCTGTATTTGGTGCAAAAGCAGAACGCGCACGTGTCGCTCTCGGCGACCGATCGTCGCTTCTTGCGCTTCTACTGGGCATGGGGCGCCGTGAACGTGTTGATCGGTGGCATCTTCGGCGGCGCCATCAGTCTCTTCACGACGACGCTCAACGAAAAAGTCTCCGTCAACGACGTGCAGTTGCAATTCGGTCGCGTCTTACCCATGAGCAGCAATTTCTTCTTGCTCTTCATCGTCTTCCGTGCCGTCTACCTGCCGGTCCAACGTTTGCTCATCCCCCACCCGGGCTCCTTTTGCCTCGGCGCCGAGGTGTTTTGGTGTCAAAAGCGCGGCAAGTGCGCGCGCACGTCGAGGGACAAGACGGTTTTATACTCGCCTCGCGCTGTGCGCATGGGTCGAGAGATTGGCGTCTTCATGCTCGTCATGCTCATCGGATTGACGTTTGTGTGCGTCGCCCCGGTCATTCCCATCGCATGCGCTCTCTTCTACGTTACCAACTTCGTCATCTGGCGCTATCACGTCCTCTACGTCTACGAACGCGGGTACGAATCCAACGGCGCCGTGTGGTTGACGTTTTCGCAGCTCGTCCTCCTCTCCCTCCTCGTCGCCCAAACCTTCCTCTCGTGCGTCTTATTCAGCAAAGAGGCGTACGTTCAGGGTGCCGTGCTCTACGCCACCGTCCCCTACTACCTCTCTCGAGTCAACCGCACGATTCACGAGCAATTTGGCGCCTCCGCCTCGTGGGGCGTCCCGCTCTCCGAAGCCACCGCCGCGCCGCCGGCGGATTTCGGAGGCGCCATCTACACCCACCCCGCCCTTCGTCCCGCGGCGAGCGGGTGGCACCCGGACGTGGGAAAAGTGTGGAAAGGGTACCCGGGCGTCTGTCGCAAGAACACCACGTGAAGACGGCTTTGTAACGAACGAACGACGCGCGTCCGCCTCGTCCTCGTCGCCGCGACGTTTTGCCCCCCCCCCTTCCCAACCGACACTCGCGCGTCCCCGTCACTCTTTCGCGCGCGAGATGCCGCCCACCGTCGTCGCACGCGCGTGTTCCGGACGCCCCGTCGTCGCGTCGTCCGCGTCGTCGCGTCGTCGCGCCGTCGCGCGCGCGTCCCGCGTCGTCGTCGCCTCGTTGGCCCAACCGTCCCGTCCCTCAAAGATGACGCCGACGCCGACGCCACGCGCGGTGACGCCGACGGACGCGCGTCGCGACCGGTTCGTCGTCGCACGTTCGAGCGCGGATTCGTCGTCCGCGACGACCCCGGCGAGCGCGCCCGCGATCGGCGCGCACGTCAAGCTCTTCGCGGCGACGGGGGCGCTCTTCGCGGCGGATAAGTGGTTGGAGCACGCGCTGTGCGCGGCGGGCGTGACGTTTCCGAGCGCGTTGATCGGTATGTTCGGTGTGTTGACGGTGCTGTTGATGACAGAGCGTGTCGTCGGTGAGGAGGCGGCGAATGGGATGGTGCGAGCGGTGTCGCCGGCGTTGAGTTGGATCGCGTCGTGGTTGCCGGTGTTTTACGTGCCGAGTCTGGTGGTGACGCCGTTGGTGATGACGAAGATTGCGCCGAGCGCGTTGGTGAAAGTGCTGGTGATCGTCGTCGTTGGGTTCGTGACGACGATCGCGTTCAGCGCGATGAGCGCGAACGCGATTCGTGGTATGACGGGGACGACGTTGTTGCCGCAACCGGCGGGAAAACCGGCGCCGCCGACGGAGGCGTACGTGTATAAATTATGGGGAGGTGCGTTGGCTGTCTCCGCCGTGGCCGCAATGGTGAGCGGTGACAACGCGTTCAAGGTGATGGCCATGGTCGCCGCGACCGTGTGCTCGTTCTTGGTGGGGAACACGCCTAAAATTAAGGCGAAGATGAATCCCATCGTCACCACCGCCGTCTTGTCCAACGTCGCCGCCGCCGCGCTCGGCGCCGGCACGGGTGATGGATGGATGGGCACGCTCAGTCTCTACCGAACCGGCGTGCCGTTTGGCTTAGAAACCGTCTCGCTTCTCGGCGCGGGCGATCTCTTGATGACGTTTCTCGGCAGCGTCATCCTGAGCTTTGCGTTCAAGGTGTTTGAGGCGAGAAGCATCATCGCTCGACACGCCGTGGAGATTTTCGGGTGTCTCATCTCCACCTCTGTCTTCGCCATGTTCACCACCGCGTTCGCTGGAAAATTACTCGGACTCTCCGCCGCGCTCTCCGCGGCTCTCGTGCCGAGATCCGTCACAGTCGCGCTCGCGATTCCGGTCACCACGCTCCTCGGACACCCGGAGATGGTGAGCGTCACCGCCGCCGGCGTCGTCCTCACCGGTCTCATCGGAAGCTCTTTGTGCATCAGCATTCTCAACAAGGTGGGCGCTAAGGACCCCATCACGCGAGGTCTCGCCACCGCCGCCTCGGCGCACGGTTTAGGCACCGCCGCGCTCGTGGGAAGTGAACCGAACGCGTTGCCGTACTGCGCATTGGCGTACGCGCTTTCCGGCATTATCAGCAGCGTACTCGTTGCCGTTCCGGTGGTGCAAACCGCGCTCGTGTCGATCATCGGCGCCGCGTGAGTGTGTTCTATCGATGCGCGCCTACTATAGTACACTATTTTGTTACAACTCGACAACTCGTTTTAATACTATTCAGTCCAAGACCTCCAAGGGCGGTTCGAAGCCGTCGTCTCCGCGGCGTCGAGCGATCATGTATGCGTCGAGCGGCACATCCTCGCACTCCTCCTCGATCCCGACGCACACGATCGCGTTCTTTATCCGTCGCGTTCGCACAATGAATTCATCCTCGTGCGCTCTCAACAGGTTTTGAAACGTCTCCGCGCCGCCTCGCGAGTGCGGCGCTGCGAGAACGATCATGGCGACACCTCCCGGCGCGAGATAGCGCGTCAGCGCTCGAAAAACCCCGCCCGCCATGTGTTCCTCGTGCACGACGTCGCTTCCGAGCACGACGTCGAACGAACGCGCGTTTTCTTCATGAAATGCATCGTCGTCGTTCCAATCCAACGTCGCCGTCGTCGCTCGCCGAGCGAGACCCGCACGCTTGAGATTTGCGTCGAGTCGCTCCACGTTATACCTCGCGTTTTTCACCGCGTCCGGCGCCGCGTCCGTCATCACCACATCCCAACTCTCCCCGCACTGCACCGCGAACGTCATTCCGGCGATCATGGTCCCGCCTCCGATCTCCAAACACCGCCGCCGCTCGCCTTCTCGAAAAAATCGCGCGCGCGTCCACGCCAACGTCTCTTCCCGACTGATCCACCTCGCGAGCGCCAACGCCGAGTGCCACACCATCCCACTCACGCTTCTCGTCAATCCACGCTCGCGAACCAATCGCAAACGCAGCGTCAACGGTCTCCGCGACGACCCGACGTGCGCTAGCGCGAAGCGTCCCGGCTGCGCGAGCCCGCGTGCGGGAAACGACGCCCCCGGCGGCGTCGCGCGCGCGCAACTCTCGAAAACCTCCGACGCGAGATCGACGATACCTTCACCGTTCTCCCCGTCGTTGAATTCGCCCCCCACGACGGCTGCGAGCGCCCCGTCGACGCGTCCGATGGCGCAGACGTATTCTTCATCCGCGCGCACCGCCGCGAGCATCTCCACCAGCGCGCGACGTCTCTCGTCACCATCACCGGCGCGAAGCGCGCGTCCCCACGCAAGCGCCTCATCGTCGCGCGCGCGTTCGTCGGCGAGAGCGCGCTCGTCCTCCGGGAGGACGAGCATCCGCGCGCGCGCGCGCGCAGCTCTGGCGGCGGCTGTCCAACATTCGTCACACGCGCGCGCGACGCGAGACGCGCGACGCTCGTTCGTCGACACCCAGCGAGGTCAACACACGCCGAACACGCATCGTCGAGCGCGCGCGCGACGCACCGAGGGACACCGTCGTCGTTGAGGGACGAGATCCGCATCGCATCGTCTTTGTGAGCGCCCACCGCCGTCGTCGTCATGTCGGACGCGACCATGGAGAAGATCGCCGCGATCGAGCTCGAGATGAGCCGAACGCAGAAGAATAAGGCGACGGCGACGCACTTGGGGTCGCTTCGAGCCAAGCTCGCGAAATTGCAGCGAGAGTTGATCGAGGCGTCGGGGCCGAAGGGCGGACCCAAAGGCGAGGGCTTCGACGTCACCAAGACTGGTGATTGTCGGGTGGGATTGGTCGGGTTTCCGTCGGTCGGGAAGTCGACGTTGTTGACGAAATTGACGGGAGTGTTCTCCGAGGCGGCGGCGTACGAGTTCACGACGCTGACGTGCGTGCCGGGTGTGGTGCGTATTCGACGAGCGCGCGCCCGCGCGCGAGGAGAGCGAGCGAACGAACGAGAAGACTGACGATGTGTGCGCGCTCGTTTCGTTTTGTATCGCGACGTAGATTAAATACAGAGGCGCTCGCATTCAGCTTCTCGATCTTCCGGGTATCATCGAGGGGGCGAAGGATAACAAGGGTCGAGGGAGACAGGTGATCTCCACCGCGCGGACGTGCGACGTGATCATCATCGTCCTCGATGCCCTCAAGCCGTTTACGCATCGAAAGTTGATTGAACACGAATTGCACGGCGTGGGTATTCGTCTGAACAAAAAGCCGCCGGCGATCACGTTCAATAGAAAGGAAAAGGGTGGCATCGCCTTCACGCCGAATAATAACGGCGAGACGACGTGGTTGGACGAAGAGACGGTGAAGAGCATTTGCGCCGAATACAAAATTCACAACGCCGACGTCAAACTTCACGATGATTGCACGGACGAAGACTTGATCGATGTCATCGAAGGTAACCGTATTTACACTCCGGCGGTGTACGCCGTGAACAAGATGGATTCCGTGTCGCTCGAAGAGCTCGAACTCATGGACGATATGAAGCACTACGTCATGACGTCGTCGGAGAAGGAGTGGAACCTCGACGGCTTGTTGGAGAAGGTGTGGGAATACCTCGACTTGATTCGGGTTTACACGATGCCTCGAGGCACGCAGCCGAACTTTGACGAACCCATCATCTTGCACAAGAAGGAGTGCAGCGTGGAAGATTTCTGCAACAAGTTGCACAAGACCATCATTCGCACGTTCAAGCACGCGCTCGTGTGGGGTACGAGCGTGAAGCATCGTCCGCAGCGCGTGGGTAAGGAACACGTGTTGCATGACGAAGACGTCGTGCAAATCGCGAAGCAGCACGGATCGTAAGTCGTCCGTCGCCACGTTCAAGCGAGGCGTTGTTAGAAACAAACCTAGAAACTACATTCATCGCTAATAAATATATACGAGTTGGCTACCACGACCACGACGCGAAAACCGATTCCGCTCTGTCGTACATGACTTGAAGTCGTCGCGCCTCGTCCAATTCGGCTTTCGTCGGCATCGCGAACGACTTCACGGGCGACTTGGACCGCTCGTCGAATAGTCTCTTCGCGAAGACATCCATCGTCGTGCTCGGCGATCGGTGTTGCGCCGGCGGCGCGTTCTCTTTACTATCAACCGTCTTCGGCTGCGTCGTCGGCTCTTGCTTCTTCGGGGGAAGCGTTCGCACTAAACGTTCGTCGAACGTCACCCTGGGACCGTGTAATCGACCGGCTGAAAGCATGGCGGCGACGAGCTCGTCTTCGCTCTCAATGTGTCGCGGTTGAATCGGAGAAAGCATGGGTGATGCTTTCAGGGCTGATTTGATCGGACGCTCGGGCGAAACCTGCGCGTGATTAATCGCGTTTGCGGCGACGTCTTTCTCCTTTGGTTGTTGGACGGGCTCTTTCGGCTTTACTGGAGACTTGACGTATCGCACGGTGTGAAATTCAGCCTCCGATCGCGCGCGGCTCTCATCCCTCTCGGTCATGTTTGCGTGTGCGTCGATGATTTCTTGCGGTTTCGGTTTCGGCGGTGGCGGCGGCGGCGAGACGACGACGACGTCGTCGACTGAATCTTCCGCCCAAATGTCCGCGAATTTGGACGCCAAATCTTTGTGTTCGGGAACCTTTTTCTTTTTGTTCACCTCCATCTTCGGTTCCACCACATCGCGCGTCGAAGATGCCGGCGACGACGATCGCAGCGCCGCCGCCCACTCATCGCTCTCCTCGTCTTCCTCGGCTTTTCGCTCCGCGCTCTCCTCGCTAGACTCCGTGCTCTCCTTCCTCGACTCCGCGCTCTCCTCGCTCGCACGCTCGACGCGCTCGCGCGCTTCTTTGAGAGGCGTCATTACCGTCCGCACGATCATCTCTCCCTCTTCTCCATCGCTCGCTCGTTCCGCGGCGTCGAAACCGACGTCTTCCTCGCCATCTGTCGTCGCCGCCGCCGCGTCTCCCGGCTCGTCGCCTCGCGTCGACGCGTCGACGCCGACCACTCGCAGATTCACCTGTACGCTCGCCCCCGGATATTTACACCCCTCGAGCGCTAAATTCCACGGCGTCGGGCTCTTTGTACCGTTCGCGTACGTCCCCGCGACGACGTCCCGCAACGACGCCGACGCGCTTCCCATGCACTTGTGTCCGCCCATTCGTTTATCCCACACGCTCACGCGCACCACCTCGTCGTCCACGCGCACGGGCGCTCGAAACGTCAAACGCCCGCTCGCGTGCCACTCGGGCGAGCCTCTCGTGCGCTTGGAGCGCGTCTTGAATCGCGCGCCCGCGCACTCGACGACGCATAACAGCTTTAAGATGCGAAGCGAGGATGACGACTTGATACCGCGCGCGCCGTAGACGACGACGTCGACGGCACCGTGCGGACGCGCGAGAGCATCAGTGCGCCTCGTATCGTCGTCCATGGACGCGCGTCGAGACCGCGCGTGCGGTGACGCGGTGCGAGGGGCGTCGAATGGGGAGAATCGCATTGGGAAGCGTGTTGAGCTATCGAGTCGTCGCGTTTGAGTTACAGAAGAAAGTCTAGGTATGAAATGTTATGAGACGTACATTCACGACCAAGTGGTGGCGTGGTAGCAGTTGATGATTGGCTTGGATCCGGGAGGCATGAATTCGGTCTCGCCGAGACCGCGCATGTTCCAATCCTTATCCTTGCCGCAGACACACATTTTACCGACGAGCCAGGCGTCGATCATGTCAGCGCCCGAGTGGGAGATGTATTCTTGCACCTTGCGCACGAAACTGTCGGTGATGACGTAGGCTTGTAAACCAGCGACCGCGTTCCACTGATCCCACTTGTAAAGGTGCACGTCCACGGGCGTGCCATCGTCGCCGTGACCCTTCCACGTCTGCACCAAGTCGCCGCCGGGCGTGTTGCCAAACGACAAGAGCATCATGTCAGCGTCCTTGGGCATCATATCGATCGCTCGCTGCGTCTCCACGAGCGGCATATCGGTGTGTTCGACGCCATCGGATTCAAAAATCAAAGCCTTCTTCAGTCCTCGCTCCTTGACGAGCTGCCATTGGAACAAGTGCGCGTACATGCACCCCACGTGGTGCGCCAATCGTCGCCACTCGACTGGAAGTTTCCCATCCTTTGTCTGCTTGCTAAGATCGATGATCTGGAGCCACGGAAGCTCCATGAGCTTGGCACCGCGTCGACTCGCCAACTTTCTAATGTCCTTGACGGCGTACTCGACCAAGTGTGTGTTGTCGGGCCACGCCGAGGCGTCGATGCCCTTGGAAATCGTCACCATTCGCTTCAACTCCGCCGGGCCGAGCCCGCTTCTCATCGCCAAGCGCTGTAAACTGTCCTCCACTTTATCTTTATCGTCTCTCGTGCCCACCGAGACGAAGAAGATGGGCGTGTTCAACTGTTTTTTGTCTCTCGCGAACGGCGCCACGCCCAAACTCGCCAACACCCCCGATCGGGCGTGTCCCGTGGGCGTCGTCGAACGCGCCATCGCGCCACCGAGCGCGATGGCCGCCGCGCCCGGTAAAGAACTCACGTTGGCGTGCGACAAGAGCAAAAACGCCACGGCGAAGACGCCGAGCGTCAGCACCAAGGCGGCGCTTTGAAATCTTTCGCGCCGAACGGCGCGAGCGGTCGACGTCTCATCCCGGAGGAGCGCCTCCGCCGCCCGAGCCCTGCGCGCGCCCTGCGCGAAAGCGTCCATGATATCGTTTGCGCGGTGTTTCTCGCGGCGTCACCGCTCGAGACGATCGCGATCGCGCGCGGACGCGACGATCACTGGCGTCGGGGCCGAATGGCGTAACACTCTTTGCGCCCGAAGAAATGCCGCGCTACAGAAATGAAAGCGTTTACAATGGTGTGGTGGCTACGTACGTCGACTCACGACCCGACCGATCCAGACTTTTCGAGGTTTCTCCATTTATCCTTGAGATCGACTTGCGTGCGACCGAAGATTTTGAAGACGTGGTGGTAGTCGGAGTGGATGAGCGCCCACTTGCCCTTGCCGTGCTTCTTGACGCCCTTCTTCAGGGCTTCGATTTCTTCCTGTCTCCAGATGATTTTGGGGCGGCGAAGCTTGTTCACGGGGCCGGGGTGATGAATGTTTGCGCGAGGGGGCGTGCGCGCGTGACGCACGCCCGGTGTTCCGTGCGTCTCGATGTCGTCGTCGTCGTCGCTTGCCGGTATGTGGAGCATCGTGAGGGGCACGTCGTCGATGTGAATCTCCTTCCCATCAATCACTTGCGTCGGCATGATTTCTTCTTCTTCTTCCTCTTCTTCTTCTTCGTCTTCCGCCTGTCGTTTCGGAGGCGTATCCAACGAGAATCGTCGGCTCCAGCTCATGGCTCGTGAGACGACGGCGCCGATGCTTCCAAACGTTGAGCGCAACTTCTCGACGGGCGACAACGGCGACTTGCCGGTCGACGGTGGTGCCGGCGGAACGTCTTCATCGGCGACTCGCGGCTTCGGCGACTTCATCGGCGGCGTGGTGACGGGTGCCGCTCTCGACGGCGACGGCTTATCCGCCGCCGTCGCCACGGCGCGGCGCTTGCGCGGCTCCTCCCTCCCGACGTCTCCCCATGCGCGCTTCGGACTCGTCGTTTTCGCGCGTGGCTCTTCTCTCAACGGGATCGGCGGCTGTTCGCGCGCGCGCGAGGCCACCATATCCTCCTGCAACACGGCCAAGCTCGTCTTTTCCCCGCGCACCTCGTCGAGCATGGCGTCCACGGCACCCAACACTCCCTGCGCGTTCTTCGGTCGCCACGTCGGTCGCGCCTCCTCGTACTCGGTCGCCATCATGAACTGCGATCTCGTCAAACCGGTTCCACGCGCCAAGGTTACGTACAACTTCTCGTGTAGTTTCCCGACGGACGCCTTTGTCGATTTCGGCTTGCGCCCCTCCTCCGCCAACGCGTCCACCGTCACCGCGAAACATTCTTCCAAATATCGCAGCGTCGCCGGCGAGCTACATTCTAACACCCGCTCGTTCGCCGAATAACACGCCGCCGAACAGGCCTCCAACGCCCGAATCGCGTCACGCAGCGTCATCTTGGACGTCTCGAGCGCGCGCCGCGCGCGCCGCAGTCGAAAGTGGGCTCGAAATCGTTCGTGAAACGCCTCCCCCGACCGCGCCGTTTTCGCGAACGCGCTCAGAAGACTCGCCAGGACGGATTCATCGACATCCGCGCTCGCTAATTCTTCAATCGTCCACAGCATGGCGCGCGCACCGGCGTCGAATTCCACGCGAGAGTTCCCTCTGGGCGCCATGTCGCGAATCAAATCACGCTCAAATCTTTCGGTGCCGATCGCACGTCTCTCTCACGAACCTCTCTCGCGATCGTCGTATCGATCGGAGCGCGTCTCTCCGCGGCTTACGCCCGCACGTCCACGCGCGGTCGCCCGTCGTCGATTCCTTCGCGCGCGCGTCGAGATGACGACGACGACGACGCGGCCGTTGATGATCGTTCGATTGGTCGGTGGGTACCCATTTGTCCGAACATTTGGGTCGGACACATGAGGATGGACCAGAATCGTCACTTTATTATGCGTGCGCGCGAGACGGCGACGCGCGGTGCGACCGAACGCGATGTCGCGGTGGGCGCGGGCGCAGGTGACGGCGATCGAGACGGTGACGCGTCGACCGTGGACGTGCGCGTCGGTGATCGCGTCGATGGCGGTGGCGTGCGGCGTCGGCGCGTTGGTGGGGGGGTTGGCGAGGTTCGACGCGCCGAGGGCGAGGGAGTGGGCCATCGCGAAGGACGAGGCGACGACGCGCGCGGACGCGGGGGAGGCGGCGGTGGTGATGTTGGGAGAGTGCGTGAATGACGTAGTATCGACGAGGAGACGCGCGGGGTGGGGGGGGGGTGGGGGGGGCCGGTGGTGTGTGGTCCGCGGGTTCGCGCGGGGCGTTCGCGCGCGTTCGACGCGTTCGAGACGACGACTGACTCGATCGCGACATCGCGTAGGTACGCGTCCGAGGGAAGCGAGAAGCTCGAGCGTAGTGAATTGAACGTGCTCGGCACGTTCGTGTTCCAGTGGGAGTCCTCCGCGCCGGGGAAGAGCGTGTTCACTCGAGAGAATGTATTGGAGATGCGCGAGCTCGAGCGCGTCGTCACGTCGAGGTACGACGCGTTTTGTCAGATGCGATACGATGTCGCGTCGCACGCACCGTTGGGATGTCACGCACCGTTATCACCGATAAAGTACTTTTTCCCGTCGGTCGGCGCGGACGGCGAGATGCGGTACGACGGCGAGGGTCAACTCGTGAGCGACGTCGACGCCGTGGTGCGCGACGTCTTTGCCAACGACACGCGCGCGTTCGGCTACTTTCTCGGAGATTTCGACCCGGAATCCAACGTGGTCGGCATCACGCGCGCAAAATACTTTATGGGAACGCCTTTCCAAGGATTCACGAGCGCGTCGGATCGATCAGAAGCGCAGGAAAAAGTGCTCAAGTCATTTCTCGATCCAATCGAGTCGGAGCTCTTCCGACGATTCGGCATGTCGGGAAGCATCGTCTCCAGTCCGTATATGTCACCGGCCGTGGCTGAGCCACCCGCAACCTTGATCACGCGTTGGGACGCCGAGTACCTTCGTCAAAAAGATGCCGCTCGCGTCATCGCCAGCGACTTGGCGTGGACGATCGGCTCCATTGGCGCGGTGTGGCTCTACATCGCCGTCAACACGCAATCCTTTTTCATCGCCTTCGTGGGCATGTTCGAAATACTCATATCGTTCCCGATCGCGTTGTTAATCTATCGATTGATCTTTCGCATTGAATACGTCGGAAACATCACGGCGCTGTCGATTTTCATTCTGTTGGGACTCGGCGCGGACGACATCTTCGTCTACTTTGACGCGTACCGTCAGAGCGCACACGAGCCGGGCGTCGGAGAGTCTCTCTCGGATCGATTACTGTACAGCAGTCGCCGGGCGTCGAAGGCGATTTTCGTCACGTCGTTGACGACGACTGGCGCGTTCTTGGCCACCGCGTGGTCGTCGATCACGCCGCTCGCGGGGTTCGGTATTATGTCGGCGACCATGATCAGCGTCATGTTTGTGCTGCATATTTTCCTCTTTCCGCCGGCGCTCGTTATCTACGCGCGTCACTTTGAGCAGAGGATGCTGTGGCATGAACTGTTCAGGCGTTTCAGGCGTCGCGAGAGCGACGACTCGAAGCGTTCGATGGGACCGATCGAGCGGTTCTTTCACGACCCGTTCTTTCGCGCACTCAGTCGTCGGTGGTTGCGTCTCGGTCTCCTTTGCGGCTTCGTCGCGATGTTTGTCGTGGCGGCCAAATTTTGCTTGCATCTCGAGACTCCTTCAAAGCTCGAGCGTTGGTACAGTTCAAAGCATATGACGCAACAGTTTAGCGACAGGGAGCAAACCGCGTTTATGCGCTCGACCGAGGATATCAAGGTACACGTGGACGTGTTTTGGGGCCTCGACGGCGTGGACACGTCTGGCGTCAATCGATGGAATCTGGATTCTCGAGGTCGTTTACGTCTCGACGACGATTTCGACGTGACATCCGAAGCGGCTCAAATGCATATCTTGAACAGTTGCGCCGCTCTCCGGCACGCACCTTGCTCCAGGAATGGATGTTTGGACAACACGTTGACGGGAGACGTGCGTTGTTTCATGGAAGCGTTTCGCGAGTACGTCGGCGCGGAAAATTTCCCCGTGCCCCGCGAAGATTTTCTCACTCGGCTGCGGGAGTTTCGAACGAGCGCGTTGGGGTCGACGTTTGCAAACGACATAGGGTTCCGTGATTCTTTTGAACCCATGCACCTCTTCTTCGTCAGAGTGAGCGCGATTTCAACGCTACCTCTCCAAGCTCCGGCGTCCGTGTCGCGCGTTTATTACGACGCGTTTGAGCGTTTGGTGGACGGTTTCAACAGCGCGGCGCCGACGGGCGTCGAAAGTGGCTCTCAAACCGCATACATCGCCTGGACGTGGATGAGAATGCAAGAAACGTTGGTGGAAAACACGTTTCAGGGTATATCAATTTGTTTTTGCATGGCGTTTTTCATTCTGTGCGTGAGCACCGGCAATCTCTTGATCGCTTCGACGTGTTCTGCGTGCGTCGCCGGCGTCGTCGTGAGCGTCCTCGGACTCGGTATTTACAAATGCATGCACTGGGACTTGGGAATCCGCGAGACGATCGCGGCGGTGATTCTCATCGGGCTCAGCGTCGACTACGGAATTCATTTAGGAAACGCCTACGTCGAATCGCCACCTGAAATAAAAACCAGACGCGACAAAACGCGATACGCCTTGAGGACGATGGGTGTATCCATCGTTTCCTCGGCGATCACAACCACCATAAGTGGTTCGATTCTTTGGCTGTGCACGCTTGCCTTTTTTAGCAAGTTTGCGTTCCTCATCGCATCGACCATGTTTTTCGCGGTTTGTTGGTCTCTCTGTTTTATACCGCTCGTGCTCATGGAGCTGGGTCCAGAGGATGATGATTGGAAGATTCAAACCTTGTATCGCTCGGCTACGTTGTACATATCAAGGCTGATGTCTAGGTCTTATCTTCACGCGAAGTGAAGCCGTGGACGCGAAGATTGCGTCCCATTCTATTTCGAGGTATCGTCACGCGACGGGCGTCGCCACCTTTTGCAACTGCGCTTGTTGTCCCGATTGAGACGTGTTGTTGAATATATTATCCAACGTTTCTTTGAGTCCTTCGATGTGGTGTACGCACGAAATGACGTTGTCGATGACGGAGACAAAATCATCCGCGTGGGCGTCCCTATGAATCTTTCGAAGAATATTCAGGACGATCGGTTGCGCGACGTCCATGGAAGACGTGACTCCGTCTGAAATCTTCGCGAACGCGATGCATAAAATCGCCTTGGCGATGACACTGCTCCCAAATCGACAACACACGCCGGAATCGTACAACACGATGGACGAGAGAACCTCGGCCTCGCGCAGGATTCGACTGTGAAGATTGGGCTTTCCGCGTGGAGGCAGCCACGGGGCGCAGTGACAATCGAGGAGAAGTACGGAGAAATACGGCACGAAATTGAACGGCGTCACGCGCGCGACGTTCCACTGTAACTCGCGAAGAACGATAGTTTCCATCTTCTTCAACGCCCCGATGTCAAACGAGATGTCGTTCGCCATTTGTAATCGGTGTCCGATGTTCGATCGGATGTTTTGCAAGGGTTCCTCGAATTTGCACGCGATGAAGAGACACGCCGACGCGACGAGCTGATACATCCACGAACAATCGCCTCGAACCAGATACCCGCTCGTCAAAAAGAATACGTCCAAGTACCGAACCGCGAGCGCCGTCGTGACGCACGAGAATCCATTCAGGACGCCGCTTCGCATCATGCTCTCCACCAAATGAAATCGAACGCACTGCAACGCGCGCATGCGATACTCAGCGTCTTCCCTCGTCACCCGCGTCTCCGTCTCCTCGATCTCGCGCTTTTCGCGATCCATCATGTTCACGCACGTCGCAAGGATGGACTCATGTCCCTCGAGCGTGCTCAGATTACACGTACACTCGCCGATGTGTTTCAAACACGACGCCTCCGCCTCCGCCGACGGTTCCTCGGCGTCGAGTCTCCGCGTCGCCGGCTTCATCTCGAGCGACGCATCCGTCGACGCGTCGGCGGCGGCGCGACCATTTTCGTCTAGACCGGACATGCTCGTGTCGACGCGTTCGCGACGCGCGGGCGACGAGGACGCGTCGTCGGCGTCCTCCTCGACTGACTGCTCAGAGGCAAAAGAACTTTTTTGAGACCACGGCATGTCTGTCGGTCGTCTCCGCGCGTCGAAACGCGCGAGGGCGGACGACGAGGCGTCGAGGAAGAGAAGACAACGCGCGACGAGGCGAGGGACGTCGGATGGACGCGCACGCGCGCGGTGCGCGGCGGCGAGTGACGATGTGCGTTTTCATCGAGTCGAGACGAGACGAAACGTCGTTGCAAATCTGCGTCGTCGCGCGAGGCGGTCGCGTGGATTGATTTGAATCATCATATTCTTGAAATACATGCATGCTATGAAAAAATATCGTGTGAGGACGGCGAGACTTCTGCGGTGTCCCGCGCGTCCCGCGCGTTGGACGCCGGCGTACGAAAACGCCGTCGACGCATCCGCCGTAAAAAACAAAGATACAAAAGTCTACAGATCCCATCGATTGCGTTGTTTGGAACACTCAGCGGCGAGTTCTGCGATCATTTCGTAGTGACGAGCGGCCTGCTCTCGGTTGAACTGCCTCTCTCGACCCACGCCCGAGTCGTAGTCGTGATATCGATTCGCGTCGTGTCGAGGTTCGGAAAACGGCCCGCGCGCCCGCATCGGTCGGTCGAATCGATCGGACGGACTCGCGTGGTGGTCTCCACTCAATTCATCGTAAACCATTCTCTCCAGTTTGGGAGCTGTGCGAGGAGTGCCGGTGTTTCTCGCCGTGGACATGAGCCTCTCTCTCGCGCGAGGTGACTGCGGCGACATCGCCTGCAATCGCCCTTGGTAGACGTCGATGATGCTCTCCAAGCTCTTCGTGTGCTCTTGGTGCATGCGAGACAAATCGTACAAATACTTCTCGTGACGCGCACGCTCCTCCTCGTACTCATCTTGACGCCTTTGAAGCGCCAAAATGGTGTCCTTGAGTGTCTGCATCTCCGCTTGAACCGACGCCGCCGGAAGACTTGTCGCATTTTGCTGTCCATCGCTTCCACCCGATACCGAACGCTTTTTGTGTTCGCTGTCGATATTATGCGCCGTGTCGTCGACGGTCTTACTCTTCGGTCGCTGCACCGCGTTGGCGTTGTCCTCATGATTCGAAGTCGACCTGTTCGCCGGACGCCGCTCGGACATGGGCGATTGCTTGTGGAAATCGCCGCGCAAGAGCTTCTTTTCGAGAGCTCTGAGTCGCCTATCGACCGTGTTGTGCTTACTCGTCGGCTTCGGTGATCCAGTGTCATCACTGTCGAATCCAGGCGATGGACTTCGAGTCCCCGCGCGCTCGTCGCAAACGTCGATCTCTTTGGGATGGTGAATGTCGTTGAGTGCGTCCCAAAACTGCATGTCGTCGTGGTCGTGCAAAAAGTCGTCACCGTCAAAGATCGTTCCGGGCATCTTCAAGTTATCCATCAACGATGGATCACACGACGGCACCGCTTGCTCCTTGGGGAGCTTGGTCTTCGCGTCCTTGAAACGTTTGCGCCTCGGCGCCGTCTCGGCGCGCGTGCGCTGCGCGGCATCCGCCACCGTCAATCCCTTCGGCGCGCTCTTGGTCTTTTTCATAATCGAATCCTTCACCTTGAGCGCGCGCGGCTCCACTTTCATCTTGTTCTCGATCGCCTTCGGACGCGCGTGACGTTGTATCCACGTCGGCTTCAATAACAACTCCCCGTCCGGAACCTTATCCCCTCGCGCAACCGAAAACGACGGCGGCAGCGCCTGCAACGGCTCGTGTCTCCGCCCACACGCCGGCTCCTCTTCATCGGCGAAATCTAACGCATCCTCCGGACGCCCCACACCGACGACTCGTCGCTCCATCGTCAACTCTCGCCTCCCTCGCTTGTGTCCGCGCCCGCCGCGCGCCTTGCGCTTGACGCTCGCGTGCGCGTATCCGTACACGCGGCGCTCCATGTAATCCTGCACGTACATATCCGCCTGCGCCGATCGTGCTCGACTGTTCGACTTGGCGAACAAAGCACTCGCCCCGAACAAATCCTCGTATTGCACGTACGGTTCATCCATCGATCCCTCGGGTATCGTCGTCTCCGTCTTCTTCTGCGTCGGCGTCGCCTTTATCTTCTTCTGCGTCGGCGTCGCCTTCGCCGCCCCTCGCGACGTCTCCCCCTCGAAACACCGTCTCCCCCCCGCGATCTCCTCGCGCATCACCACGCTCTCTGTCCCACTCGTCGTCGCGTCGCGTCCATTCGACCCTCGTTCGCACGCGCTCGTCTCTCCCCTCGCGCGTTCGCGCCCTTCGTCCGCCTCCGGGTCGAAGGCGTACACGTCTCCCGGTTCGCGCGCGATCCCTTTCGTCGCCGCGCCGACCGCCGAGGCGATCGCCGCCGCATCGATCGTGATCTCGCACGTCACCCCTCGTCCGCGCGTCGACGCCGTCGAGCGCGACATGGAGGACGCCCGCGGACGAGTCGAGTCGAGACGCGGCCGAGTGACCTTTCGACCGACCTCCCTCGATGCGCGTCGCGTCGCGTTCGTCCGAGAGTCGCGACCGCGATCGCGCGCGACGCCGCGTTCGCCTCGCGTTCGTTCGAACGACGCCGCGTTCGTCGCGCGACGCGAGCGCGACGCGTCGCGAGGTGACGACGCGCGCGACGTCCGTCGCCACCGGTGCCAGGGCGTCGAGGCGGTCGATCCGGAGACGCGACGGGGCGATTGATGGGACCGTGGATGGGTGTTTTGAACAATGAGATATGCGATGAAGACCCGCGTTGAGGGACGTATGAAGCCTGTGTGGGGGTGATTCTGTGAGGTGACAGGGGATGGGGGATATCGTGCGTCCATGGGAGGCGAGTTCTCGTAGTGGAGACGTCGAGAACGGTGTGTGCGTGTGCGTGCGTGTGTGCGCGTGTGTGTGCGCGTGCGTGTGTGTACGACGGGTTCGAGCGCACAAATATGCCATCAAAACACACGACGTGTACACATAAAAAAACCATCGCCATCACGCGCCCGAGGGCGGCGGCGGCGGCGCGGTGACGACGACGCCGACGACGGCGCGCGCGCGACGCACTCGGCGACGCGCGCGCGGTGTGACGCACCATGGGCGGTGGGAAGAAGCGCGCGGTGAACTCCACCGGGAAGGTGGTGCCGAAAAAGGTGCTCAAGGCGAAGAAAGGAACGACGAAATCGGCGGCGTCGAGGTACGTGACGAGAAATCAGGCGCTCAATCGCTTGCAACTCAAGCTCGGGGATTTCCGACGGTTGTGCATTTTGAAGGGGATACACCCGCGAGAGCCGAAGAAGAAGACGCAGGGTCAGGGGAAGACGTATTATCACGTCAAGGATATCGCGTTTTTACACCACGAACCACTGTTGGAAAAGTTTCGAGAGCTTCGGGCGTACGCGAGGAAATTGAAGCGGGCCAAGGCGAAACAAAATTACGTCGCGCTCGATCGGTTGAGGGATAATACGCCGCAGTATGAATTGAGCCATTTGGTCTTGGAGCGGTATCCGTCGTTTCGGGACGCGTTGAGAGATTTGGACGATCCGATGTGCATGTGCGCGTTGTTCGCCGTCTTGCCGACGGTGAACAGACACAACATCGCGCCCGAGGTGGTGGAAAAGTCTGAGAGGCTCAGTCGTGAATTCAAATCGTATTGCATGCGCACGCACGCGCTGCGAAAGGTGTTTATCTCCGTCAAAGGGATATATTACGAGGCGAACGTTGAGGGTGAAGACGTCACGTGGCTCGAGCCGCACGCGTTGGCGCAAACCATGCCCGAGGACGTCGATTATCGCGTCATGCTCACCTTTCTCGAATTTTATCACGATTTGATGTCGTTCGTCAACTTTAAGCTCTATAAAGAGGCGGGTCTGCAATATCCTCCCGTGTTAAACGAGGAGATGGACGACGCCGCGGCCGGTCTCGCCGCCGTCGTGCACCAGCTCGCGAAAAAGGCTGACGCCGCCAACGCCGCGGCGCTTCCCGCGGAGAGCGACGCCGCGCGAGCGGTGGAATCGCGCGCACAGACTTTGAAGGAGAAGTTGGCCCTCATCGCGGAACACCAGGACGAGGAGGATGAAGAGGACGACGGGATGGACGACGATGACGAAGATACCGTCGTCGGTGAGATGACGGAGGACCAACGCGAGTGCTCGAAGATTTTCGACGGTCTCGTCTTCTTCATCAACCGCGAGGTGCCGAGAAACATGATGATTTTCATCATCAAATCGTTCGGAGGCGATGTGTGCTGGGAAGGTGAGGGGTCTCCGTTCGACGCGGACGACGCGCGCATCACGCACGTCGTGATAGATAGACCGACGAAGAACATGAAACTCAATCCAAAGGTGGTGTACGTGCAGCCGCAGTGGGTGTGCGACTGTGCGAACTGGCGCGTTTTGATTCCTCCCGAGGAGTACGCGCCGGATTGCGAGCCGCCGCCGCACTTGAGTCCGTTCGTCGGCGCTGATGACGATGGGTACACGCCCGAGTACGCGAAGACGTTGCTCAAGCTTCAAGAGGAGGCGCGTGCCATCAGAAACGGTGTGCCGCTCGTCAAGATGTTGGACGCGGGCGACGAGGAGATGGACGAGGAGGCAGAGGCGCTGGCGGAGGAGAAGCGTTACAGAAAGGAATTAGAAGCGGAGATGAAGGGCGTGTCCTACTCCAAGTCGCTGGAAAAGGCGGACGAGGAGAGCGACGAGGACGACGAGGAGGAGAGCGAGGACGAGGACGAGGACGAGGACGAGGACGAGTCCTCCTCGGAAGACTCCGACGGTGAACCGAAGAGTAAACTCACCGCCGACATGGCGCTCAGCGAAAAGGATAAGATAATGAGAGATCAACTCGCGAAGGGCTCGTCCGACGAACAGATGAAGAAGATGTCCTACATGCTCCTGCCCAGAAAGAAACGCGAACTTTATAAGGCGATGCAACTCGGCATCGCGAAGAAGGAGAAGCGCGCCGCCGAGTTGACGCGACTCGCTGAGGAACACAAGGAGAAGAAACGCCGGGCCGCCGAGGGCGAGAAGGAGGAACCCAAGCCGAAGAAAGGGAAGAAGAGCGCGCCGACGAAGAAGAAAAAGTGAGATTGAGCACGATGTAATATGAGAAAGAATTTGGAGCGAAGACGACGCCCGAGCGCTGAAATCGGAAATAATTGTTTTACCTATTAAAATGTAAGCGTCGCTAAAGCCAAATTCATTACAGGACATTTAAACGAGACGGATGACACCCATCTCAGCGTTATCCCCGCGGCGGCTCAACGTGCGCACGATGCGCGTGTAACCACCGTTTCTGTCCGCGTAACGCTTCGGGGCTTGCTCGAAGAGCGCGTCGACAACCTCCTTATCGTAGATGAACGACTCCGCCATGCGTCGCTTGTAGTCATCACCGTCCTTGGCTAATTGAATCATGTGTTCCACCGGCTTACGAATCGCCTTCGCGCGCGCCATGGTCGTCGTGACCGTGCCGTGACGAAGCAACTCCGTGGTCAAGCCGCGGATGAGCGCCTTGCGTTGATCCGCCGGCTTGTTAAGCTTCGGGTTCTTCTTCGCGTGACGGATCATCGTCCACTTCCCTTGTTCGGTTTCAACACCGAACGTCAAGCCAACACCTACATTCACAAAAAATCACGCGTCGTACCGTCAGTCATCGCGCTCTCTCTCGCGCTCTCTCTCGCGCGCGTCAAGACCTAAAACCCTCAAATGAGCCTCATCACCCCCGACGCCCCCCCCGCGCGCGCGTCTTCCACCACCCCCGCGCGTGAACGAATTTGAACCATAGCATTTCCCATCGTTCGCGCGCCCCTCTCCCGCGCGTTCACACGCCTCGCGTCCGCATCCACGCCCACACATCGCGCGCATCCCGCGCCCCCCCTCTCGCGACCGCCCATCGCGCGCCATCGTCATCGTCGTCATCGTCGTTCGCGTCGTCGTCGAGCGCGCGGACGCACCTCGTCGAGAAATCTCGACCGGCGCGGCGCCGTTCATGCCACCGAGGGCGCTCTGCGCGGCGACGAACGCGGCGGACATCGTCGTGCTGGACACTGGCGCGACGTCACGACGTCCCGCGCGCCGACGAGGGCATCGAGGGTGGCGCGGGCGCGCGCGAGTGCGCACTGTTTGCCCATACGCTGACCACACGTCCGAACGAATTCCATGTCGTTGTATCTCATCCGTCCTTCGCGCGCGGACGTCGTGATCGTCGTAGTCGAGTCTGTTTTACTGCTATGTGTGCGTCGATGAAAAAGCGCGCGATCGATCGGATGCGCGACGAAACTTATCCGCGCGCGAGGGACGACGACGGTCGGGAGAGACGCACGCGCGCGCGCGAGCGGAGACGCGAACGAGGCCGTGTCGTGTCGTCGGTGCGATGGCGCGAGCGATGGCGCGAGCGGTGGTGCGAGCGGATGCGCGGATCGCGCGCGCGATGGATGGGGCGCGCGATGGGCGGCGACGAGGCGCGCGCGTCGGGACGGCGGCGGTGACGCGACGGGGTGACGCGGCGCGCGCGGGAGCGGGCGGTGTGGGCGATGGGAAGACGGCGGTCGTCGTCGGTGGTGGCGTCGGGGGATTGGGGATGGCGTCGAGGTTGGCGAACGCGGGATTCGACGTCACGTTGTTGGAGAAGAATGGCGACGTCGGCGGGCGATGCCGAAGCGAGGAGTTCGCCGGGGGCGGAGAGGGGTACCGATTCGATACCGGGCCGTCGTTGATGTTGCTTCCGGAACGGTACATGGAGCAGTTTACGTCCGTCGGGGAAAAGTTGGAGGATTACTTGGACGTCGAGCGCGTGGACCCGGCGTATCGTGCACACTTCGGCGATCACACGACGCTCGATTTGTTGTACGACATCGAGGCGATGCGTAAGCAGTTGGACAACGTCGAAGAGGGCGCCGGTGGGAGATACATCGACTGGCTCGGCCGGGCTCGGGCGAGTTTGGATTACGGCGTCGCCGCGTTCATCGAGCGCGACGCCAACTCCATTTTGGATTTCGTCGACCTCTCTCGCGTCGGACCTCTCGCGCTCGCCGTGAACCCGGTCGATTTGCTTCTTCCACAGTTTAACCAGATGGCCAAGTATTTCAAAGATGAGCGCCTTCGCGCGCTCTTCTCTTACCAAGAGCTGTACGTTGGCTTGAGCCCGTACAACGCGCCGGGCGTGTTTTCTTTGCTCGCCGCGACCGAGCTCACGGATGGAGTTTGGTATCCAATGGGTGGTTTCACCAAGGTTCGTGAAAGCTTGCTCGCGATCGCTGAGAAGAAGGGGGCGAAAGTTCGCTTGAACAGCGCGGTTTCTGAAATCGTGACGGAGGAAGTCGACGGGTTGGCCGCGGCGAAGGGCGGCTCGCACACCGGTCGCAAGGTGACGGGCGTTCGTCTCGCGTCGGGTGAAGTGATCGAAGCTGATGTCGTCGTGGCGAACCCCGATTTGCCGTGCGTTTGGGACCAAATGCTTGACTCCGTGGGTGAGCCGGCGAAGAAGGAGAGCGAAAAGTGGGACAACGCCGAGTACTCGTGCTCCGTGCTCGAGTTCAACTGGTGCTTAAAGAAGGAAATCCCCGGACTTTTGCATCACAACGTCTTCTTATCTGGCGATTACAAGGGTAGCTGGGATCGTCCGGCGACGGTGGACGATTTCGCCGCGCCGCGACAACACAACTTTTACTGCCACAACCCGGTGTACACTGACAAGACGTGCGCTCCCGAGGGCGGTGCCTCACTCATGATTTTGCTTCCGATCGCGAACATCAAGGAACAAGAGGACATATGCAAAAAGCGCGGCGTTCCGGTTCCGAGCGAGACCGATCTCATCGAGGCTGGACGCGAAGCCATCTTGCGTCGATTCAAGGAGGCTGGTCACGGCGACCTCTCCGAGATCATCGCGCACGAATCCGTCACCGTGCCCAGCGAATGGCGAGAAAAGTTCAACATCAAGAACGGTGCGGTCTTTGGTTTGTCCCACGGTTTGTTGCAACTCGCCGCGTTCCGCCCGCCGGTGCGCACGGGCATCAAGCAACTAGACTCCCCTGTCGTTGACGGTTTGCACTTCGTCGGCGCGTCGACTCGTCCGGGCAACGGCGTGCCGCTCGTGCTCATGGGCGTGAAGTGTGTCGCCGAGCAAATCATGAAGGAGGCGGACGCGTAATCCGTCGTAGCGCGCGACGCGACGGCAGCTGGCTTGTATTTGACAATTTATTCTTTAGTCTCGTCTCGACTGTCCCATGGACACCTCACTTTTTGCCATGCTACCGCACGTCATCGTCGTCTTAATCGCGCTCTTCGTCTCGCCGACGGTCGCACAAGCCAATAATCGCACACTCAACTGTTCAGACGTCAACGTCGTCATCGGCGCCTCGGCGCGGCACGGTGGCGCCTCAAGTCTGTTTGCCCAACTGGCCAGCTTCAGTGGTCTCGACGAGCTCGTCGTGCCCGGAGGCTTGTTTTACGAAGTCACGGGCGATTTGACGTTTTTCGTGCCCAAAGACGACGCCCTCGAGGCCGAGATCGAATACTGGCAGGAGGCGCTCGGGCTCTCCGGCAACGAAACGGTTCGAGAAAATAAAGCCTACGTCCAAGAAATTCTTCGTCAATACATCGCTTACGGAAATGTCTCCGTCGGGTATCGCGGACTGTTCGTCACGATCGATGGGTCAATTTTCAACTGGACGGATGCCGACGAACCCGGCATGTCGAAGATAGAATTACAACCGGTCGGCACGCAGCTGTTAGAGTCGCCGCTGGTGCTCTACGTCAACGATTCCTCCGCCCAAATCGAGACCTGTTCTCGCGGAATCGAGCTCGCTCGCGTGGTGCGTGACAGAACATACGTGCGAATGGCCGTGCGACGATCCATGCGACAAGCCGCTCGAGCGCGAGGCAGACGCGGTATGCGCAAGTTGCTGCGTTCAAATAAATTTTTACAGTGATACTAAAGGAAGCTGCCGTCGCGCGCGCAGGCTCATCCGTGACATGGAAGACGTTCACCCGTACAGCGTCGGCGGATACACGATGCTATCGATGATCGACTCGACCGTCTTACGCCACTTATCCTCTTCGCCGCGGGGAAACTGCGCAGTCGCCGTGTACAGGTGACCGACTCTGCCGTCGTACCCGAGTCCCGCCAACACGAAGAACACCGAATTAATTCCAGCCGACGGTCGCTCAAAGGTGTACTCAACCTTGTAGTAATCACCCTTGGCCACGGAATCCACCAATTCGGCGTACTGCACGCGATCCTCTCGTCCCTTTTTCGCCTTTGGTTTATTCAACGGCACGACGAGCCCGTATCCGAAACCGAACGCGTCGCCCAACGACCCCATCTTCGTAAAATCCGCCCCCGCCGGCGTCGCCACGATCGTCACGTTGACGTCTCTCGCGTCCTCACTCGTCGGCGCTATCGTCCACACGTCTCTCGCGCCGCCTCCGAGCACCTCTTCGCTCGCCGGCGTCGCACCCTTGAGCGTCACCCAGTCGCTCGGATAGCTCACCGAGAATTTCAGCTTGGCGTCGTCGTACGTCGTGAGTCCCGCGTCGGCGCGCGCGGAAAACGGTAGACCGAACGTCGACGCGCCGACGACGGTGAGCGCGGAGGCGAGAAGGGCGCGACGCGAGGAGGCTTCGGCGCGATCGTCCGCAACGTGCGCATCCTCTCGTCCGCGCGCTCGAACGCAACCGTGCGCGCGACGCGCGCGCGACGGCGCGCTCTTGGAGACGACGCACGACGTGTGAGAGACGCGCGAGGGCGCGAGGGTGGACAACATCTCGCGTCGCCGATCGCGCACGCGACAGTGTGAAGAGCGACGTGACTAGAGACTGGAGACGCGCTCGAGAGCGGTCACCGCGCTGTACAGAGAAAAAGTTTCAAAATCACAAATCGTCGGCGAGATCGAGCTCGACTTTCGTCCCCTCCTGATCCTTGAACGCGGGTTGACCGAGATACGGACATCCCGCGCACCGAAACGCGTCGCCGAGCGCGCAGTTGCCGCACGCGCTGACGAAGGTTTCGGGCTTCACCTCCTCCTCCGCCGCCTCCGCCTCGGCGCGTCCGCACGTGCAATTCTTACACGCCTTCTTTCCTGCGCCAATCTCGCAATCATCGTACTTGACCGGCTCCGAGTTGACGTCCAATTCCGTGAGGAGCGTGTTCTCGTCGATGAGGTCGTCGTCGGCGCCCTCGTTGCCCCAACCCGGCGTCGTCGGCGGCGTCTTCGCCTCGCGCGATTTCAGCGCGAACGACGTCCCTCGCGCCCAATCCGGTTTCCTCGCACGAATCACACCGTCCGCGCTCGCGCCGACGTCCGTGAATCCGGCGAACACGAGTGCGTCTCTCGCGTCGTCGCCGCTCGCCGCGTCGACGCGCACCGCGCACGTCCCGCCCGGACGCAACGCCTCTCGCGCCGCCGCTCCCGCGCGCGTCGCCCCCTCACCGTCCGCGACGGCGACGTAAAACCCATCGCACGTCGGTTCCCTGGGCGCGACGAGCAGGGCGTCGATCTCGTCGTACGTCGTCGTCGTCGAGACGTTCGCGTCGTCGAGGTCTCGAAGCGCGGCGCGAATGGTCGCCCGCGCGGCGTCGTCACCGGTCGCCACGGCGGCGTCGACGCACAGAATCACGCGTCGCTCGCGCATCGTCGTCCTTCGTCGTCGCGCGCGAGGCGTCCGTCGTCTGGGGACGAGTCGAAGAGCGATGGTTTGTGGATTTGGCGAGCGCTCTGGGCGCGAGGGTCGTCTCGTCGTCGACGCGCGCGCCGCGTACGACGTTGCTCGGGCGCTCAGCGGCGACGCGTGATCGTAAAACTGATCGTTATCATTAAACTTGGAAAACTTGACTGTACTAACTTGAAAGATAAAAAACCGTCGTCGAGGGACGGCGTCCGAGCGCGCTCACACGGCGGAACCGTACGCGCTGGGCCGGACGGATCGCACGAGGGAAGTGTGTTCGTGCGCTTTCGAACCCTTGGCGACTTCGCTCGCGGAGGAGCGTCGACGCATGAAAACCAAGAGACCGGCGGCGGCGATAAAGACGCTGACGGCGGTGAGGGCGAGCGGGACGGCGCTTTGACCAAACGCGGGGCTGGCCTCGCGAAGAGAAACGCGCAGTCGGTCCCCGAGGTGGCCGCGTTCGAACGAAGTCACGCGTGTGTCTGATGAACGCTGGTTCGTTCCGAGAAGTGCGGATGCTCCGCACACTTTGGCGCCTTCACCGGTTGTGAATCGAAGAGTGTTGCCTTCGCAGGTTTTCGCGTTGAAACCTTCGCAGTTGCCCGCAGCGTCCAAAACGTTGGTAACTTTCACTTCGAAGGTCCCGCTTATGTCGTTCGGATACTGCATCACCCACTTGCCCTGCGCCGCCGAGTTGGTACAGACGATTTTGTACTTCGACTTGATATCGGTGAGCGACACTTGCTCGTTCGCCGGCGCGCACTTTTCATCGAAAATTCTCCTCACCGTCGTCTGAACCTTCGAGCAGTCGATGGGTTCGTAGTAGGTCACACCGACCGTTCTCGTCGAGGGATACTGCTTCAGCTCGCTCGCGAGTGGCTTGACGGTGTCGACGACGAGAGTTAAGACTTCATCGGATGTGAATTCGTGGACGGATGTTTCCGCAAAGACGTCCCCTTTCACGCAGAATGACTTGACGCGTACTTCATACGTGCCATCTTTGAAGCCGCTGAGCATTTGATCAAACTCATTGTTTACGTCCCAGGCAAACGGGCAGCCACCACCGCGCGAATGTGGGCAGAGTAAGTTCTTCTTGAAGCTATCGCTCTTTTCCGCGGTCGTCGCGTGTTCAGCGGAACTTTTGGCGGAAATCCATTCACCTTCGCCGACGGGGCGGTACTGGACTTTGATCGCAGCGAGGTTTGGATTCGTGGTCGGTTTGACGGGCAAGGCGTCCGGCCAGAGAACGCTTCGGTCCGGGTTGAAGACCTTGAGCTTGAGAGCGTCGGGTCGAGCTTTCGACACTTGAGAAAACTTGTAGTCGCGAAGAGTCTCCCCGTCGAAGCGAACCTCTGGGCACTTCTGACTCCAAGTCATTTTCTGAAGATATGCACTCTGTTGAATCGGCTCGCGGTTCAAATTGTCGAGACTCGACTCGCACATGCTCTGAACGCGCACTTTCATGTACTTCACCGCTCGCGTGATCGAACTCAACGGTTTGACTCTCATCGTGAAGGTTGTCTCGGTGACTCTCTTCTGCGAGTCGAATGAATCCGAGTTGATGACCTCCAGTGGCACCAGCTCACCGAGAGGTGAAATATTCACCCCGTTTATCGAGATTTCAACGTCATTTACATCACTTCCCAGTGCAGGCGCCGTTTGGGCGGTGTTCCTCGCGACTGCTATAACAGTCGAAGGATTTTGGTTCCTCGCGACGGCGGTTCCGACCTCATCTTTGATTCTCTTCACCATCGCGTCCTGGCTCGCGACCACGGAAGCTGCCGTCGTGTTGATGGCGTGCGATATCGATTTCGGATCATCGTCCTCATGGTACGCCTTGTTGGCTGCATCTAGAATCTCCTGGATTGAAGACGCCAGACCATCCACGATGCGCAGACCGAGGGGGAACGACTCCCGGTACATGGTCCCAGTTTGAATTTTCAGCTGGATGATGGCCTGCTCGCCTGGATTCAAATCAAGATTCGTTGGGGTGCTTGCGAGTTCGAGGACGTATCCGCTCTCTCGCCAAACGGTCAGTGGTTCGCCGGGACAAGAGCTGCGGCCACCCATTGTAGTAAACACGGGTGTTCCGAAACGTTTGTCTGCAGCTACTTTTATGACGAATTTATCACCAATGTTTGGATCGCCAAGCGTGTAGCTCGATGATATCGAACCGTGCTTATTCCAAGCGAAGGAGCGATCATAGGTCATCGTCTTGGTCACCGTCATGTCGCCGCTCGTATCTTCACCAGCCGCTGCCAAGCCTGCGTTGATGCCCATCCCGATGAGACCGCCGAACTCCACCTCGTGCTCGACGTGTTGCGTCGCGGTGACTGAGACTCCGATGCCGTACATATCATCGGACATCTTCTCAGCTGAGGAAAAACTGTACTCGACAGAATGACCACCACCGCTAAAAGTGAGCAATAAAACATCTTGATGCGGCTCCAACGGATTTGATTGGCCTCTCACACGCATTCCGCTTCGCGCGGTACCGCCTGTAAATGATGCGCTCACACGATCCGCAGAGTATTTTGGAGATAGGAAATAATCTTCGCCCATATTGTACGCAGACGTCCCTTTCACTGATAACAGGCTATCATCGGCTGCGTCAAACTCTCCTTTCTCACACAGCACGCCGCGACACGATTGAAATGACTCGGTCAAGTCATCCATGGTGCCTTCAAGCATGCCCCACGTGAATACGCCTCGATCGTAATCGCCATCGTAAAACGTGTCTTCGTACTTGGGCAAGTTCTTTTTGTACCTATCTCGGGGATAAGAGATCCAACCGTAACCGCTAGATGGTACTTCTGCCTCATCAATCATCTGTGTTTTCAGTTCTTGCAAATATTGCGCCATCTCGTACAGCACCTTGGCTGACATGAGCACTTTCATTGCCGTTGATTTCTTTGCTTTGTCTTGCAACTCTTCAACTTTCTTCAACTTTGCTTTGATCGGGCCCATTTTTTTAGCCAGAGCTTTTTTCTTCTTGTCGGCAGCTGAGCTCATGCCGTTCGCAAGACCGCCAAACTTGTTGACGAATGCCGACGCGGCTTGTGCGGCTTTGTTGGATTCCATTTTCTTTGCAAACGCCGTAATCGCCTTCTCATGTTGAGTGTAAAAGCCCTTTGCGGCATCATATACGCCCTTGGCGTCGTCATATATTGCTTTTACATCGTCTGCGACGCCCTGCGCGTCTTCGATGATAGATGACGCATCATCGGATATGCTGGAGGCGCTATTAACGTCGCCACTCTCGATCGATGATTGCACCTTTTTAGAAAGATCCCCGGAATCCTCCGCCACGCTTTTAGCGTCGTCGTATATACCCTCAACACGGCTCTTGATGTCAACCTTACTCTTTGCGTCGTCCACGGTATCTGTAACCTTCTTCTTTGCGACGTACTTGAGTTTTTCGTAGACGTTCATGCCTTCCATCTCATCCTCCTCTTCCTCGGGCTCATCCGATGCGCCGGTTATTCTATCCCATGTGATATCGCTCCCGTCCTCGGGTTCATAAAACTTTTCAAACAAATCCACATCTATGGAAGGGAAATTAGGTGGAGGGCCGAATGCTCCAACCTTGGGTTGGAACATGTTAGAGGCATCCCACGTGTTGGACAGTTCTTCGACGGTGTCATCGATAGGCAAGAACAGCTCATCATCAAACATCTCCATCTTTTCTTCGAAACGCTGACGGATCGCGTGTTCACCCGCCGCGATAGGCTCCGAAATCCTTTCTATCGCGTCGTACACTTTCGTTTTGCCCTCTTCACCCTCTTCCAAATACACTTGAGGAGATGCCCACGCTAACGTCCGGCGCCACGCATCGAGTTTGCTGTACAAGTACGATTCCCACGCCGTGGTTGTCTCGAAATCAGTACATTTGGACACGGACTCATCGTTCAACGTATTCTTGGCGCATTCATACAGCATTCCAGAGTTATCAGCAGCGATACCACCGGCTTTGACCACAGACAAAAGATATTTCAGATTTGGCACCACGTGCAACTCTACAGCAGCCACGCTGAAAACATAAGAGGTTGGTTTGCGCGGAAGCCAGGTCAGTTCCGGCCAGTTGAACAAACATGGTTTATTGTTTGTTCGACCATCTTTGACGATGTCGAGAATGTCAGACTCCCTATAAAGAAGTTCAACGCCTCCGCCAAGAATTACGTCTCCGGATCGTCCCGTTAAAGCGTGGTCCTGACTGGAGCGAATGACTCTGTTGGTCGTGGTTTCCATGCTCCAACCGGAATGGTTCGTACTCTTCATTTCAAAGTTAGGGCCGTCAGTTTCGAACTTTTGATTACCCTTGAATGTGAGAAGCGTCGTCGGAAGATTCATGTTGCCTTCCGCAGTGTAGCCAAGATTATACCCAGGATTGATAGAAAAGTCCTTCTCCGGTAGTTCAACTTCAGATTCAGATTCCTCCAGTTTACCTGCGGCACGCGTGCCGGAGAGGTCGACCTGAACTCCGACCGTTGAACCGACCGCAAGCTCAGCGTACGAATCGCCACCGGGAGGGTCGTGCACGACCGTGTACACGAGTCCTTCAATTGGTACGGTTGCCCATTTCACGTCATCGCTTAGTACGTTATCCGGGCTCCGAGGCTTTGATCCAAGCGTCACTAATGGGCGAGATACGAGTTTTCTCACCGTTCGGTAACCGTCGAATCGCTCTATGGTGAAGTCCAATTTACGGCGGTGCGTTCCACCAAGATTCGGTGAGCCCGCGGTGATCTCACGATTCGTACTGGGCAAACCATTCTCTTTCGGGAACCGCATCAAGCCGTTCGTTTCTACGACGACGTCGAAGTCACACATCGGTCCGCCTCCACGATTCGGATGACATTCGTTCGAGTCTTCGTCCGTAACGTCCTGACGGAAGCTGAGCTTGGTGCTCCCGCTTCCATCGTCCCCGTTGGGCAGATTTGTGAAACACTTCTTGAGTGATTGGGCACCAGTTTCAGAATCGGTGAGCAGATGTAACTCGAAAACCTTGGCAGATATGAATTTCGAGGCTGGGACGGTCAAGTCCGCATATTTCGAACTACCGATGAAGTGCTTAGACGTCAAACTGCCCGGAAGTTCCTTTTCGTCGTAACACATTGTATCCGTATCAGTGACCGGCGGTATATCCTGAACGTCGACGCATATGTAGCCATGGTATTTGAACCTTTCTTCAACGAGCATGTGCTCATTTTGAAATGGCAAGATTCGGTTCAAAGTGTCTCTGTTTCTGAAAAAGCTCAACATACTTCCGGGCTCAGTCTCGCAGTCCTGAGCTAAATTCGGGTAGTGTTTATCGTATCCATCAATGTTCGGGGCGGAAACGAGCTCGACGTTGTAGTTTAAAGCTGCGTACGGCCACGACCTTATTTTTGAAGTATCATCAACGCGACTCCAAGCGCCATCGATGAACTCAGACGTAACAAACACGGGAGCGTGGCAGCCGCTCGCCGGCCAAATTTTGAACTTGGCGCCCGGATAAATAGCGTCGCATTCACCCTGGTAAACGCCTAGAAGTACTTGACTCGGCGTGTGATCACTGAAGAACAGTGTCTGTCCGTCTTCGAGGGATTCAATCGTCGTCGAGTTCAGTCTACCTTCACAACTGTCCAAATTATCCACAGCATCCTCAACGTTTTCGCCGGCAAAGCAAATGACGTGATTTTCGTACGTTGCGCGAATCGTGATCGTCTTTCCCCGAGGCAACGCCAATCGGAACCAGCCAGCGTCATCTGTTTCGTAGAAATCAGGCGACTTGTCCGGTTCAAACACTTCGAGCTTCACCTTTGGAAGCCCGCAATCGGACGACCCCACGGTTCGCGATTTCGGGAAGAGCACAGCTCCCGTAACGATGGCAACAGTATCATCGGTGAAGTCTTTCTCTTCAATGCGCTTATGCTTGACTTCCATCAACGTCTCCTTCATCTTCACAAGATTGGAAAACGTGTTTTGCATCAAATCCGATGTGCTTTCATCGCTCGATCCCGGCTTCGAGTTCCGTTTCGGTGGTCTGTCAAACGTGTGCTGCATATCTGGTAATTGATGTACGGCGTGTACTTGCGCGTGCACTCTGCCCGAAACTGCCCTCTCGTATAATCGTAAAGAGTCACGCTGGTCCGATTTCACATCGACTTTAGCGTCCAGATAAATGATAGATGTTTCAGGTTTTGAGATCATGATGGGGAGCAGGTAGGTTCCCGATTCGCCGACGATGATAGAATCCGCTCTACTGCTCGACGACTTTCGGCAATGCACGTAGTTGTACACGGTGTTCTGATCTATGATTTCACTGGATATCGTTCGCCACTCTTCCTGCGTAGGAAAACTCGATGTGCTCTTACGCCTCAACACGAGGTTCTCACAGAATCCTTCAACAGCGTTTCTACCGTCGTGCATGGTGGTCTGAAAGCTGTGGAATTCGCGTGTCGGGATGGTGGGGAACGCCAACAACGGTTCAACGGCCAGATCCTTGGAGTTCATGCGCTGTGTAGCATTTCGAAACTCTGCGTGATTCAAGACACCGTCTTCGTCCTCGTCCAGATCGATCCAAACATCATCAGGTATCACTACGAATGAGTCAGATCCAAAGCCCGCCATGTCGTTCATGTACTGCTCCAACATCTTTCGCGTGACGACTGTGTTATTTAAAGCGCCGTTGAAAACATCTGATACGCTTTTAAACGGCATGCTCTTGTGCGAAGCCATCTTCTTGGTTGTATTCGTCACCGCTGTTAACACTACCGCCGTCGGAGCACTCAAACGAAGGGTGCGGTTATCGCTACCCTCACTGACTCTTGTATCGATGAGGAGCTCCGTAGTGTGCGGAAAGATTTCTTCCTTGTACGCACCGACGTGCAACTTTGTCTTGACCGGAACGACACCCGTCGTGTCTCTGATCTCAATCCCATACTCTCCGTCTTTGTCTGTGACGGCAGAGAATTGGCAGCGAGTCAGATTCCCGTAAACTTCAACTTCTCTCACGTTGAGCGTAGCCGGCGAGGTCGATTTGACCGTCACGTGTTCGCCGTGGAAAGATTTCAGCCTCGAGCCCGAGCACTCGTAGTCTACGCATAGACGTTTCTCATCATCAATGAAAAAGTCTCCGCCTTCTTTCACCAAACACTTGTTCCCGTGATTCCCGGAATCCTCAGGATCCGGATCGGAAACGAACGCTTCAAAAGTGGGTACCGGTTTGCTCGCCGCAGCGTGAACGCAGACCCGAACTGAAGATATCGACGTCCACTCCCCAAGATTGATTCTTACGAATTCATCTTTTTCGAGGGGGACGTAACTGCTTTCCGTCAGATCTCCATCCGTAAGGGTAAAGCCTTGAGCTCGAATCTCATTTTTCTTTGACGAATGCGTCACGGGTTTGTACACGGCCATGTTTTGGATTTGAGATCGCGCGACATCGAACGTCTCGATTGGTCGTCCAGTCTTCAGGAAGGTTTGAAATTCTGCACAAATTCTGACGTACGGAACCGGTACATCTGTGGTACCCGCGACAACTCTGCCCGCGAGCACGCTTAGCCACGGTGCCTGAAAGTTGTGCATAGAGGACGTTTTATACAGTGGTTCACCACCCGTTTCGCTCGGTATCTTTGTCGTGATTCGATAGACCCACTTTGAATTTGGTGCAGTGCCCGCATCGCGATCCAAATACGTCAATGAATTGAAAATGGAGGCGCATCCTTTCAGATCGGCCTCTACGAGGACGACCGTGTTGAACTTTGTCGCATCTTTAACGTCGGCGCGCTTCCTCTCGATTTCAAAACCGTTCTCTGCCCACGATGTATCGCGAAATGCAAACGTCACTCCGGTCATGTCCATGGAGGCTTTGACATCGATGGCGGTACCATCGTAGAAGAGACCACCAGCACACGCGAATGATGCCGAACGGGCTCCGACTCTCACCATCGACAGGCAGACAACCCGACGAGAACCGGGCCTTGCGCGTGCCCGAAGCGCACAGTACGCGCTGCGACCGCAGGCCTGAGCAGATCCAAAGAACACATCGGCAGAACCAACACTCCCCGCGTAAAATCTCACATCATCGAACTGGAAACTCGATGCATCCCTTGATGAACCGAGCTGGAATAGTTTTATTGATGAAAGCATATCGATGATGCCTGATTTCCATTTGGGCTCTGTCTTGACCAAAGACGCGACGCCCTTCTCGGCTGGAAGCGCGAATACGCTAGCGCCAGAACCGTGCGTGAGCGCGAAACCAACGAGATACCATGGTGAAAGGTTACCATCTCTAGAAGATTTGCGTTCCAGACCTTGGATGCTGATGTCAGGAGAAATCAGCTTGACGTTTCCACTGGCAGCCTGTGCATAGTGTTTCAGAGTGACGCTTGATTGACTGCAACTCAGCTCGAGCGATACGAAAGTTGTGAACTCCCCCGATTGACCGTAAAACTGTACGATTTTGGTCGTTCCGGTGCACGTTCTCTTTACTTGTAACCACGTGGAAAACGCAATATCACCAGAGAAGGGATCACCACGATACTCAAAACCGTCGCCGTGCCGACCACTGAGACACGACTCACCTGCCCCGCCCGCGCACGGGTGGATCCAATTTGAGATTTGTCCCGACGTTTTGAGCTTTGGACGTTTGATTTGGCCGTCGGATGTATCGGCACCCGAGAACACCGAATCCGATGTTTTATCTCTTTTAGCGTTGCCGCCCTCGTCGTCAAAAGTAAACTGCGCGACGAGAGAAGGCTGCACATCTTTGAATGCGCCAAACACGGGCCGCTTATCCGTCACCTGCGTGGAAATGAACATTCCATTCAACAGCTTGAAGTCAGAGTCATCAAGTTTCTGGTTTCGCGGCACGTCTTCAGCGTACAGAATCCCATCAATGTACACGCAAAGTGCATCGCCTTGCGACAGCTGCTTTATTTCGCCGTACTCCCATCTAGCGGTCATCTCACCTGCGTCCCGCTTACACTGTGACTTAGACGTTTCCCTCCCGGGTTCCGTCGAAGGGTAGACGATGCGCTCGAAAAGCATTTGCTGATCTTCCGGCTGGGTGCAGTGAGAAGGGAACACTTGCGCCCTCATCAGCTGACCGAGCGATAGTGATAGATCTTGTGCAGAGTTCCACCTTTTGAGCAAGTACGTATCCGCAGCTTGATCTTGCGCCGCCGCAGTGAGCTCGTTGAACGTCAAAACGCCGTCGTTTGGTGCCACGTCGTAACGTCGGAAGATCCTCTCTTTCGCTTCAAACAATTCATCGCACGGCGAGGTGATGAAATCGTCCGCACTCAATAAGAGGTATGCCGCGGGTGCCGCAAAGGAAGAGGATTGAGAATCACCGACCGGCATCATGTCGGCACATCCTCCTGCAATTGTGAACGGATGCGTTACTGCAGACTGCGGAGACCAACTTCTTCCGTTCGAATCTCGTACCTGACACTTCACGCTGAGCTCGTACTCACCCACTGGACGAACTCCTTCATTATTGACAAGCGTGATGCTTTTGGTAAAGTCTGTCCACGTTTTGCAAGGCAAGTTTTCCCCATACGTCGAACACGTTTTGGACAAGTCTCGAATGCGTGCTTCACATTTGACCATGCTTGCGAACTGCGACGAGGAGCGCGCACACGCAGATGTTTGGCAAAGTTTAGCGTGATCCACACGCAAGGCGAAATCAAACACGTTTGCTGCGACAACTTTGACCCGTTCACCGATGGTGATCGCCGGCGCCGGGCAGTTGACTTGACACGATCTGGTACTTCGTTGACCATTCCGGTGTGGGCA